>Ga0154020_10000799_pt1 | contig 38850 bp, 36 predicted proteins | sample Klosneuvirus_201_FD_109709 | JGI IMG/M metagenome (GOLD analysis project Ga0154020, IMG submission 109709) | Active sludge microbial communities from wastewater, Klosterneuburg, Austria - Klosneuvirus_20160825_MG | ecosystem: Engineered > WWTP > Aerobic digester > Activated sludge | place... | reverse complement strand
ATCCTCGGTCTCAACGGTAGCGGTAAGTCCACGCTCATGCGCATCATCGCAGGCAAGGACAAGAACTTCGATGGCGATGTACACCTTTCACCCGGCTACACCATCGGCCACTTGGAGCAGGAGCCAGATCTGGACGAGACCAAGACCGTGATCGACATCGTGCGCGAAGGCGTGCAACCGATCATGGACCTGCTGAAGGAATTCGAGGACGTGAACAACAAATTCGCCGACGAGGATATCCTGAACGATCCCGATAAAATGGACAAGCTGATCGCCCGTCAAGGCGTGCTGCAGGACAAGATCGAAGCATCTGGAGCTTGGGAGATCGATCAGAAGCTGGATATCGCCATGGATGCCCTCCGTTGCCCTGAACCCGATGCCAAGATCAGCGTGCTATCCGGTGGTGAGCGCCGTCGTGTGGCCCTCTGCCGCTTGTTACTGCAGGCCCCGGACATCCTGCTCCTGGACGAACCCACCAACCACTTGGACGCCGAAAGCGTGGCGTGGTTGGAGCAGCACTTGGCCGCTTACAAAGGCACCGTGATCGCCATTACCCACGACCGTTACTTCCTCGATAACGTGGCCGGCTGGATCCTGGAATTGGACCGCGGCGAAGGCATTCCCTACAAAGGCAACTACACCAACTGGTTGGAGCAGAAAACGGAGCGTTTGACCCGTGAAGAGAAGACCGAAAGCAAGCGCAACCGGATCCTGAAGCAGGAACTCGAGTGGGTGCGCAGCAATGCCAAAGCGCGCCGCACCAAGAGCAAGGCCCGTTTGGAGAACTACGAGAAGCTGCAAAGCGAGACCGTGAAGGAGAAAGAGGCCAAGCTGGAGATATACATCCCGAACGGACAACGACTGGGCGACAAGGTGATCGAGGCCAAGGACCTGTGCAAATCCTTCGGTGACCGCGTTCTCTTCGAGGACCTCAACTTCGCGTTGCCGCCTGCGGGTATCGTAGGCATCATCGGGCCCAACGGAGCGGGTAAGACCACCTTGTTCCGCATGATCATGGGCGAGGAAAAAGCAGACTCCGGCACCATCACGCTCGGTGATACCGTGCAGCTGGCCTACGTGGACCAAAGCCATAAAGAATTGGTTGCAGAGAAGACCGTTTACGAAGTGGTGAGCGGTGGCTTGGAGAACATGTCCATCGGCGGAACGCTTGTGAACAGCAGGGCCTACTTGGCGCGATTCAACTTCACCGGTACCGACCAGAACAAGAAGGTGGCCGTGCTTTCCGGTGGAGAGCGCAACCGCTTGCACCTTGCCATGACCTTGAAGCAAGGCAGCAACGTGCTCCTGCTTGACGAACCGACCAACGACCTCGATGTGAACACGCTCCGCGCCTTGGAAGAAGGGATCCAGGACTACAGCGGCTGCGCGGTGATCATCAGCCACGATCGCTGGTTCATGGACCGTGTCTGTACGCACATCCTCGCCTTCGAAGGCAACAGCAACGTGTACTGGTTCGAAGGCGGCTTCAGCGAGTACGAGGAGAACTACAAAAAGCGGGTAGGGGACGTGGTGCCCAAGCGCTTGAAGTACCGGAAGCTGGTGCGGGGTTGAACCAATGCAATTCACAGGTGATCCAATGAAACTCCTACCTACCACCGGGATAGACAATGTGCTGTTCGGGATGACCGCGCAAGAGGTCGCCCTACAACTTGGTCAGCCTACCTCGATCTTCAACGAGGAGGAGGAGCCGGAGCATGTCGTGCATCAGTACGATGCACTGAAGTTGCGCTTGACCTACTATGGTGAAGAGGCCGGCAGGTTGGGCTACATCGGCTGTGCCGACCACGACCTCCTGATCAATGGAAAGAAGGTCATCGGCGAAGCTGTTGCACGCGTGAAAGAGCAAGTCCTGTTGTCCGCGGAGAACGAGTGGGAGGTGGAGAACTACACCTTCTTCGACACGCACTTCAGTGAACGACTTTGGCTGATCCTGAACGTCGAATATGGTGTGGTGACCGATGTCGAGATCGGGGTCCCTTTCAAGAACGACGAGGAGTACGATTGGAAGCGGTGAACGATCCGGTGCGCATCCTCTGAGCTGGAAGACTTGGATAAGGAGATACCGGAAATGCCTTCATAATTGCCGACCCAGGTCGATTGAAAGGCTGCAGTATCTCGGTTCCGTTGTAACTTTAACGTGCCATGCAAAACGTCTTTCCAGCATCGGTAAAAGCTGCGCTCTGGTCCTTCGATACGGACCGGATGGATGTGGAACAGCATCGCGAACGGATCATTACCAATGTGCTGAACATGGGCACGCACGATGCCCTGCTCTGGCTGTTCAAGACCTATCCACGTGAACGCATCGCCGAAGTGGTCGCACATCCGCGTCCAGGCGAATGGAACAAGCGTTCCCTGAACTACTGGTCGTTGGTGTTCGATATTGAACCGAAGTATACAACCCGGTTCTGAATAGATGTTCTGGTCCATCCTTGACGAAGAGCGCCGACGCGTACTGCCGACCTTGGAGTGGGCGAGGAGTGAAGGGTTCTATTTGGCGGGAGGCACTGCGCTTGCCCTCCAGATCGGTCATCGGGACAGCGTGGACTTCGACTTCTTCAAGAAGGAGGAGTTCGATACTGCACTTCTTTTTGAGCACTTGCGCGAGTTGTTACCCGGTACTGCGGTAGTGAAGGTGCAGGATGAGCGCAATACCTTGGGCTTGGTGATCGCTGAACGAATCAAGCTCAGCTTCATGCGTTATCCATATCCGCTGTTGAGGCCATTGGTCGTAGCCGAGCATCTCGACCTAGCAGATATTGCCGATATCGGTTGTATGAAGCTTTCGGCGATCACGGGGCGCGGTACGATGAAGGATTATGTTGACCTGTATTTCATCCTTCAACAGATCCCATTGAAGGAATTGCTGGCTTTGTGTGCAGTGAAGCTGCCCCAATTGGATCGTGCCTTGATACTGAAGGCCTTGGTCTTTTTTGATGATCTGGACGATGAGCCGGTTATGTACATGAAGGACCGATCGGTCTCCTTTGATGTCGTGAAGATTTACTTGAGGGCACAGGCTGGTAAGAGGTATTGAGCGGTCAGCTGTGACTTGATCATCTCGCTGGCGACTCGCCTCTCAAAGAAGGCTCCTAATTAGAGCGACCGTATTCAGCTTTCCCCAAAAGGAAAAGGGGCTGCTCCCGATCGGAACAACCCCTCTCCTTGATACGGGATCCGATCAACGCTTCGTCTGCGCTTCAACGGTCGCTTGCAATTCCATCATGATCTTCCTGTTCGCTTGGATCAATTCGTTCTGCACATTCAGGTCCGAACGCAACGCGGCACCAGCGGTTTCCAAGGACTGGATCTTTTCTTGTTGGGCGGTGATCAACGCTTGTTGCTCTTTCACCGCATTGATCAACAAGAACACGTAGGATTGGTTGTTCACTTCGCGCAGGTCCGTGAACGTGCCGTTGGCATGCTGGCTCACCATGTACGGTGCCACCTTTTCCAGATCCTGTGCAATGACACCGATCTGTTCGCCGCTCGCCTTGAACGGGGCCTTTTCGGTGTAGTTGAACACGACCGGACGCAACCGCTCGATGACGCTCAACCCGTCGGTGAATTCCGCGTTGACTGTCTTGATCCGCGCATCAGAGAACACGCTCCATGATCCGGTGCTGTTGTTCGCATCGCCGTTCACCGAGAGTTTGGCGGTGGGTGCGCCCGTACCGATGCCGACCGACGTGCCGTCATCGAATACTTGGGAATTCCCGCCCGCGGTCGCACCGGTGAATTTCACGAGGTAGTTTTCGTCACCAGCGATATTGGCGGAACCGGCAGGTCCCGTAGCGCCGTCCGTACCGTTGCTCCCTTGAGGTCCTGTTGGTCCTATGGGTCCTTGTTCTCCAGTCGCTCCTGCTGGACCTGTAGGTCCTACATCTCCCGTCGCGCCAGCGGGACCGGCCGTTCCTTGTGCGCCTGCGGGTCCTGTTGGCCCTTGTTCGCCAGTGGGCCCCGCGGTGCCTGTCGGTCCTGTAGGTCCCGTGGCGCCATCAGCACCGGCCGAACCTTGTGGTCCAATTGGCCCCTCTGGTCCTTGTGCACCAGTAGCCCCAACGGCACCCGTTGCACCGGTTGTTCCCGCGGGACCTTGGATGGTGCCCACATTGTTCCAGGTGTTAGTATTGGTGGACCACACATAGAGATCCCCATTGATCAGGTAGGCTTCCCCGGCATTCCCGGTAGGCTGCGCGGCCTGCAATGCCGCAAGGGAGGCGTAGGAACCGAGGATAGTGACGCCCGTGCCGTCCGCACCATCGTTGCCCTGTGGCCCCATGGCCCCGGCAGCACCCGTAGCACCCGCAGGCCCTGTTGGTCCCGCTGGTCCTTGGATCCCTGCGGGCCCCGCTGTTCCGGCAGGCCCTTCCGGACCAATTGCTCCTGTTACACCGGTTGCGCCCAATGGCCCCACGGGCCCTTGTACACCCATAGCACCTGTCGCGCCTGTAGGTCCCGCAGGTCCCGTTTCGCCATCATCGCCGGGCAGCCCTTGTGGACCCTCTGGCCCTATGGATCCTTGTGCTCCTGTAGACCCTGCCGCACCGATCGGCCCGGCAGGCCCCGTTGCACCATCATCACCAGGTGTCCCTTGTGGTCCCGTTGGGCCCGCTGGCCCTTGCGTTCCTGTAGAGCCTGGTGCACCTGCTGGTCCTTGTGAACCCGCAAGTCCGGTCGCACCTTCAGGACCTTGTGGACCGATCAACCCAGTGGGTCCTTGGGCGCCTGTAGCACCTGTGGCTCCAGCGGGGCCAGTAGGTCCTTGCGGTCCGGGGGCACCAGCAGTTCCCGCCGGGCCTTGGATGGTGCCCACATTGTTCCAAGCATTCGTATTGGTGGACCACACAAAGAGCGCCCCGTTGATCAGGTAGGCATCCCCAGCGTTCCCGATGGGTTGGGCAGCCTGCAGCGCGGCGAGCGTCGGGAAGGATCCGAGAATGGTAACACCCGTGCCGTCCACACCGTCGGCGCCTTGTGGTCCCACAGGACCTTGCGGTCCAGTTGTTCCCGGGGTTCCCGGGGTTCCCGCAGTTCCTTGCAATCCCGTGGGCCCGGCCGCACCTGTAACGCCGGGAGGGCCTGTTGGTCCTGTTGGTCCTTGTGTTCCTGCAGGCCCTGTTGTTCCGGCAGGTCCTTGTGGGCCTACTGGTCCTACGCCACCCGTTGCACCCAACTGTCCAGCTGGGCCTTGTGTTCCCGCAGGACCTGTCATGCCTGTTGGTCCAACCGGCCCGATCGCACCGTCAGCACCGGCCGTGCCTTGCGGCCCAACCGACCCAATAGGCCCTTGTGTTCCGGTGGCACCCACAGCACCTGCTGGTCCTGCTGCCCCCGTAGCGCCAATGGCACCGGTGTTGCCTTGCGGTCCTATCGGCCCTGCTGGCCCTTGCGTTCCAGTGGTACCTGCCGTTCCCGCAGGTCCTTGGGGTCCCGAAGGTCCCGCGGATCCCGTTGCTCCTGTTGCACCCGTGGCACCGGTGGCACCCGTTGTTCCTGCCGGGCCTTGAATGGTGCCCACGTTGTTCCACGTGTTCGTGTTCGTGGACCACACATAGAGGTTGCCGTTGATCAAATAGGCTTGCCCGACGGTCCCTGTAGGATGCGCGGCCTGCAAGGCCGCCAAGGTCGGGAAGGAGCCCAGGATGGTGACCCCCGTTCCATTTACGCCGTTGTTCCCTTGCGGTCCAATGGGCCCTTGCGGCCCTATGGCTCCCGGCGTTCCGGCTGTGCCAGCAGGCCCTTGGGGGCCGGCATTCCCGGTGGTGCCCGTTGCGCCCACTGGCCCCGTAGGACCGGCTGGACCTAGAGGACCAGCAGGCCCCGTTGTTCCGATCGGACCCTGCGGCCCAACTGCTCCCACCGCACCCGTTGCACCGGTCTGGCCAACGGGGCCTTGTGCTCCCGTTGCACCTGCCACGCCAACAGGACCTTGCGCACCAGTGCTACCTGTTTGCCCGGGAAGCCCTTGGGGACCCGTTGCTCCATTTGCGCCGGTTGCACCCGTTTGGCCTGTTGATCCTTGCGCTCCAGTGGCACCTGTTTGGCCAGCAGGTCCTTGAGGACCCGTGCCACCACTGGCGCCGGATGGCCCCGTTGGTCCAATAGGTCCGGCCGGGCCTTGGATGTTGCCCACATTCTCCCAAGCGTTCGTGTTATCCGACCATACGAACAGGCTGCCGCTGATCAAGTACGCATTCCCTGGATCACCCGAAGCGGGCAACTGGAAGGTGTTCATCAGCGTGCCCAGGATCGTTACGCCGGTCCCGGCAGTACCGGTGGCCCCTTGTGGACCCGTTGGACCGGAAGGGCCGGCATTGCCTTGCGGACCTGTTGCACCCGCTGGACCTGTTGGCCCGACAGGGCCGTTGTTCCCTTGGGGACCCGCCGGACCCTGTGGACCGGGGGTGCTGCTACCGGTCTCTGCCGCGAACAACGCATAGGGTACGCTCAGCATCCGCGAGGTGCCCACCTCGTCACCGTTCAAACTGGTGCGCACGAAATAGGCCCCGGTGGACCAATCGATCGTGGCGAAATTCCCGCTGGTGACCACGCCGGCCCCAAGGACCGTATTCAACAGTCCAAAGTCGTTGCTCGTGACCACATGCTCCTCTGCATAGACCACTGGGCCTTCGGTGCTGCCTTCTATGACCGCCAGGCCCAAGGTGGCCGATGTGTTCGGCTCTATCGTGCCACTTACATCACGCAGGACCGCCTGGTAGTTGATCCCGTTCGGTGCTTGTGCGAAACTGCCTAACGTGAAAAGGCAGGCCAGTAAGGAGAGGTGAATTGATCGCATGGTCCTATCGGGTTACGTTGATGGTAAAGGTCTTCTTGGTCGCTTGTTGATCGTTCAACAGGCGCAGGTAGTAGCTCCCTGATGCCAGGTTGGTCATATCAAGGTCCGTGGTGCTGCCCTGCACGCGGTCCTGCATAAGCAGTTGGCCTAATGCATTGCGCAGTTCATAACGGTCCCCGACCGGTGCTTCGTCGTAGACCACATGCACGAAATGCCGCGTAGGATTCGGATAGACCGTGATCCCGGAACCGGACTCCGTTGCTTGTGGCACATCGGTATGGATATCCGCCCAAGGCTGCTGGAAACCTTGCGTTAGCGTGGGGCCGCCGGACGAGATGGTTTCGATCATGGGTTCGCCAATGGTCCAGGTCATCCTGCTGGTCCCGGTAGTCCCTTCTCCACCTGCCGTGGAGAACACCTGCGGACTGGTGCTTTGGCCGAAGCAAGTGCCGCTGGCAAGCAAGAGGAGGGAAAATGGAATGCCTTGTTTCGTCATGGTCCGTAGAGGGTAGATAGCGTTCTTATCGTGCCCGGTTCCCGTTCGTCAATCTTCCACCAGTTCCAATTCGCACTCCCTACAATTGTCCATGCATGTACGGTTCGTCAAAAGATCGGAACAAGGTGCGGGCGAAGGGGAGCACGCCACATGGTCCTGCATGGAATGGCGGTGCTTCGTGATCGGTCAATTGGGTGAGTGGTCAAGTTTACGAACAGAATTAGTTATCAACAGTGTCTTGTTCGATCGGTTTTCGATGAACAGGGTAAAGAGCGGTATGAATATCTGCGTTTTCGCCATTTATCGGCCGTTCGAACAGCTCCACTTCGATCTGCGCAGGGCCACAGGTGCATTCCATGTTCTGGATACTTTGTTATGATCTGGCATCGCGGCTTCTCTTGCTCTTGGCCAGGTCGAATGATGCGCTCTAGTTATGGAGCCCGATCTGATGGAATTCGCGCAGATGCAAGGCTTGTGTTGCACCTTCGTTAGGGCGCATCGCCGCCCGCACGAAATGTCGGAAAGCCTGCCCACCGCAGGCAGGCGGGCGCTTTGACAGCAGTGCTTGTTCCGGTTATCCGGCATCTCACAAATGCCTTACGAAGATCGTGACCGGCATTGGTGAGACTCCGACCTGACTTTCGCAGAGATGACGGTCTTGGTTCTGCGCTTAGGGAATGATCGGTAAGGTGGGGATCTTGGCCAAGTCCATGTGATCTCGGTCGTGGAGTGGTGTGGTATGTTGCCCCGTCTGAGATGATGTTCCTTCCACCTTTTGCTTCGCCAAAAGGTGGAGCCAAAAGGCGCCCACGATCCAAGCGGAGTGCCTCACCACACAGGCTAACACACTAGCCGTTCGGCCGCCGCCACGCGGATCGTGGACACCTACCGCACACATCCTGCCGATACGTCTGGACGGGTGTGTGCGGTTATGCGCGAAGCGCGCCTTCACGGTCATGCCGAAACCAGCCACTTCTCCCGGACGACCCAGTGAAATTCCACGACGCGCACATCAAGCTGCGACACGCAGCCACGACAAGGTCATGCCGGAAAGCGGGCGCTGCGATAGCAGCGCTAGTTCCGCTTATCCGGCATCTCACCAATGCTTAACGGAGATCGTCCCCGGGGCATTTGTGAGACTCCGCCCCGGCTTTCGCCGGCATGACGGTTCCTCCTCTGCGCTTCCGGAGTGACGAGGGGGCAAACGCAAAAACCCGGCTCATCGCCGGGCTTTCCTTTTCCATTATGCAGGTGTTCACCCCCATCCGAAAACCATCTCCACCTTCAGCTCCGGCACTGGGCCGCGCACCATGCGGATGCCTTCCACGGTGGTGGTGTAGCCTTGCTCGGTGCGGTGGTTAAAGAAACGGGAAGAGGGTGTGGAGTGTGCGTTGCCATTCGGTGTCGCAGGGTTGATGTTTGTCCAGGGCTATGGATCTCGGTCGTGGAGTGACGGGTTGTGCTGTCCCGTCCGAGAAGTAGTTTCTTCCACCTTTTGCTTCGCCAAAAGGTGGAGCCAAAAGGCGCCCACGATCCAAGCCTCCGTCCCGCCGCGCACGGGCCCGCTCACTAGCCCGCGGCGGGCGGTTGCCGCGCGGATCGTGGACACCTACCGCACGCATCCTGCCGATACCTGTCGGCTGGTGCGCTCGGTATTGCGCATTGCGCGCCTGGTCTACCCCGAGCCGCGATCCGAGGGTCATGTCGGATAGCGCTGCGCGCTTCCGGAGTGACGGGTGGTAACGCAAAAACCCGGCTCATCGCCAGGCTTTAATCCAATTGCCACGTACATCCTACCCCCACCCAAAAACCATCTCCACCTGCAGCTCCGGCACTGGGCCGCGCACCATGCGGATGCCTTCCACGGTGGTGGTGTAGCCTTGTTCGGTGAGGTGTTTGTGGGCGGCTTCGTTGCCTGCTGGGATCAGCACGTGCTCTTGCAGTGGGAAGTGCCAGCGTTGCAGTTCCAGGCCCACTTTCGGGTCGTCCGCGATGATGAGGCCTTGGCCGAGCAGGAGCAGGGAAAAGCCTCGGATGCCGGAGCCCTCCGCGTACACTTGGCCGAGGTAAGTGTGTTCCATCAGGAGGGTGCTGCGGTCTTCGCCCATGGCGGACTTTGCGAGGCGCAAGAGGGCCATGCGGTGCCATGCTTCGTAGTGGATCACTTCGTCGTGCGTGGCTTGAATGAACTTGCCGCCACTGTAACGCAAGATGGTCTCTGTTTGCACGAAACCGAGCGTTTCCCACAGGGCCACGTCGGCGAGTGGAGAGAGGGTGCTTTGTGTGCTGTTGCCTTGGGCGACCAAGTGCGCGAGCAAGCCCTCGGCAAGTATGCGGTGCGCCTCGGGATCTATGCTTTGCAGCAGGGTGATCCAGCCCGTGATGCCGTAGTGTGTGCAGCCACCCACGGCGAGCACATCGTCTTCGTAGCGGTCCACCAGCAGGCCATGCGCGTAGGGGGTGTGCAACAGCCAACGCAGTTTGCCGATCAGCAGCTCATCGTCCGCGTGCCAAGGGCCCACGGCGCGTTCGATGTTGTCGGTGGTGATGGGGCGGAGGTCCATGCCGGGTGGAGGATCGAAGGTGGTGAAGTTTTGGGTGGGTTGGTGCTGGGGCGGCGGAAAAGATCACGCGGTGCGGACGCTGCGCAGGTGGGTGTGTGGTTCGTCGGTTGCGCTTGGAGCTCTGCGACCGGTGGCTTTTCTCTCGGCGGACTTTGCTTGTTCCATCTCCCGCATCCAACGTATCGTCTCAATGCCGGAATGGCCCAGCACGCGGTCCAGGTATTCCATCCCGCTCACGCGCACACCGCCCGGCACTTGCGGGTCGTACGCGAAGTCCACCACGAGCACGCCCAAGTTGGGGTCTTCCAAGATGGCCCCCCCAGCGAAGCGCGATGCAGCGCGGTCCGCATCGCAGAGGAAGTTGGTGTAGAGCTCGTTCCTGGGCCACTCCGCCGTACACAAGGCGAAGGTCGCGGCCACCTTCGGCATGCCGGACCATTGTTCGGCCGCCAAGCGCACCAATGCAGAAGGGTCGAAGGGCTTGCCCACACGGTCGTTCTTGCGCGTGTACCACGCCAGGTAGTCTTGTTCGAAGGAGGCGTTCTGCGTTTCCATGGTGTGGATTTCTTTGTGTGACATGGTGTAGTGGTTAGTCGTGAGTAGCGAGTGGCGAGTTGTTGGTAGTTGGCCCCTGCTCTTGCTCCTGCCCCTGCTCTTGCCCTTGGGCTTTCAGATCCGCGTTCATCATTCCTTTCAGTGTCCGTCACTCCGGGCCACGACCCGGAGAGCGTTCCAACCCCTCCCTCAACGCCCCGACCCCGGCATCCACTTTCGGTGGACCCGGGGCCAAGGCTTGGGGAAGAAGGATGTTCCCGATCAAGCGGCTTTTGCACTGGCGCTGTCGCTCACGGGGCTTGCACCTGCGGCACCGATGGCGGTTACCCGGAAGAAGTGTTCTTTGTCGCTCTCCAGACCACTTGCTGTGAACCTATTCTTGCTGGTGATGGCGTAGGCCTTCCAGTTGCTGGCAAGGTTGGGGTCGCCCAAGCAATGCTCGATGGTGTAGGTGCTGCGGCCGCGCACACCGCCCCAAGCGAGTTCCACCCGGCCGGGGTAGGCGGTTGGTTTGGCGAACAAGTTCTTGGGAGCTGGCAGCTGACCTACGGGTTCAGCCGACTTGCGTACGGCGCAACCTGCGCTTTTGATCAGGTCCAGATCACCATTGCTCGCACTCTGCACATACGCCCCCAGGTCCGTTACCAACCCCTTCACCAACATAAAAGCCAACTCCTTGTCCGTGTATTCGCCCGGCCCACGATTGAGCTCGTACGCATTGATGGCCGCCTCCAATCCATCCGCAGCCGCTGTTACCGTGGCCAACGGTGGTGTGGGTGTAACAAACGCGGCATTACCGGTGATCTTGGTGACCATGTTGCGGGCTTTTACCAGCAACATGGATGAGGTGATCCGATCCAACCCCAGCTTAACGATGTAGTAAATGTTCTTCATTTTGTTCGGCCTGTCCAGTGCCATGGTTTGATGTGACCTTTACACGAAAACAAGGCGGCAAACGCTTCAAAAGGGAACAGGAACACCGTACGTACACGGAACTGAAAAGTCCGTGGATCCACGGTGCCCACCCCCGTGCAGCCCGCCGTGGGCGCAGCAATGCGGTAGCGCACTAAATGGTACGGGAAGTTCAAGGCCTTCCGGTACACCGGGAGGCCGACGATCACGACAGGGGAGGCCGACAAGCACGCAAGGGAGGCCCATTGCACGGCGAGGAAGGCCGACGATCAGCCGAGGGAGGCCGACAGCAAGCCAAGGGCGGCCGACTGCACGGCGGGAGAGACCGACGATCAGCCGGGGCAGGCCGACAGCAAGCCAAGGGAGTCCGACAGCACCGCAGGGGAGACCGACGATCAGCCACGGGAGGCCGACTGCAAGCAGCGGGAGGCCGACTGCACGGCAGGGGAGTCCGACGATCAGCCAAGGGAGGCCGACAGTGCGGCGAGGGAGTGCGACTGCGCGGCAGGGGAGGCCGACCGCCACACACGTGGCCTTCCGCCTGTGCCCGTCGGCCTCCGGGTCCGGCCTATCCGTAGAGGGCTTGGTACTTCATGAAGGCGGCGCGGTTGGGCACGTTCAGCTTCTTGAACAAGGCATCCTTCCGGCTTTCCAAGGTGCGTATGTTCATGTTCAAGAACAGGGCCAAGGCCGGTATGCTCAGGTCCGGATGGGCATACAGCCACTGCGCGGTCTGGGCCTGCTTGGCCGTTAGCTTAACGGCGCTGCGCTGCTCCGCCACGCCCGGCCGCTTTCGCCGTTGCTTCAGGTGGTCCAACATCCAGTGGTTGCTGTGTATTCCGCCTTGCGCCACTACAGAAGTCGCCTGCGCCAACTCCGTGCTCTTCACGCTGTTGGGCAGCACCCCGCGCACGTCCAGCTGCATCAGGTCCGCCACCACACCGCCGTTCAGCACGCCCATCACGATCACCGGCAACTTGCTGCGCCGCATCAACCGCTCCAGGCCGGCGAGCATCTTCTTCATGGGCAATATCAGATGTACCACCAGTACCTGCACACCGGGCGTGCCGCGCAGGGCCACCTCCAGGTCCACCACCGTTTCCACCTCCACGGCCAACACGATGCCCAACGGTACCAAGGTCGCCCGGAAAGCGATGTGTAACAATTCGTCCTCGTGCGCCAAGCCCACCACGGCGCGAGGTACCGCAGCGGCAGGGAGCACAGCGGTTTTCTTGGTGGCCATGGCACATCGAAAGTAGATGGTGTTTTTAACTGCCACAATAACCATTTAGTGGTAGTTGGATGAACGGTGGGGGTGGGTGAGATGCGCGTATCGGGAAGGCTGGTATCTTGGTGGCATATGGCCACCAACAAACACGCCTTGATCCGCTACAATGCCCTGGACCGGTGCTTTGCCCATAAGGGCAAACGCTACTTCTGGGAAGACCTGCTGGAAGCCTGCAACGAAGCCCTTGAGGAGATCTCCGGGGAAGGTAAAGGCATTGCCAAGCGGCAGCTCATGTTCGACATCAGGGTCATGGAGAGCGAACAGGGCTGGTCCATACCCTTGGATCGGCATAAGGAAGGCAAGCGCGTATGGTATCGGTATAGCGATCCGGAGTTCTCCATCAGTAAGCGACCGCTGAATGAAGAGGAGGCCGATCAATTGAAAGCTGCGTTAATGACGCTTAGCCGGTTCAAGGGCATGCCGCAGTTCCAATGGGTGGACGAGTTGGCAGCACGATTAGAGGCTGGCTTCGGATTGAGACAGGGTGCGGAAAGCATCATCGAGTTTGAGGAGAATCCTTACTTGAAAGGCAGCGAGCACATCACTACGCTTTTCCACGCGATCCTGGGCGAGCAGGTGCAAGAAGTGACCTATCAAGGATTCAAGCAACCGGAGCCCGTGCAACACCGGATCCATCCTTACTACTTGAAGCAATACAACAACCGCTGGTTCCTGTTCGGATGGGAGGAAGAGGGAGCGCGGCTGACCACCATGGCATTGGACCGCATCCACACCGTTGTTCCGGCCACAGGCAAGTACAGGAAGAACATTGTGGATTACGCGGAATACTTCGAGGACATCGTGGGGGTGTCCATGCCGGAAACTGAAACGGAGCTTGTGGAGTTGGTCATATCCACGAAGCGTTGGCCCTATATCGAGACCAAGCCGTTGCATGGTTCCCAGAAAGTACTGGTGCAAAAGGATACCGGCATACATGTGCAATTGGAAGTGAAACTCAACTTCGAGTTGGAAACATTGCTGCTTTCTTTTGGAGAGGATGTATGTGTGGTCAAGCCTGAGGCGCTGCGGGAAACGCTGAAGGGACGGGCGAAAGCCATGGCCGAAGGTTATGGTAATTGAACTGTGCAGATAGGCTGCACAGGTGCATCTTCCATTTGTGCCGTTGCCGACAGAAGGGATCATCCCGACGGGCCTAACAGCACGATCAGATATGGAAAAGCACGATCACTCTTTACATGTAGAATGCCCTCAATGCCACAATGTATTCGACGTAGAGGCGAGTTTGTCCCAACAGATCGAGAAACGCCTCAAGGCGGACTTGGCCAAGGGTCAACAAAAGGCATTGGACGAACTCCAAAAGCAACGCGAAGCGATCGAACTGCAGGAGCAGGAGGTTGCACGGGAGCGCGTCTCCATCCAACAGTGTGTGGACCTGCGTGTAAGGCAGGAACGTGAAGAGATCAAGGCAAACGCATTGAAGGAAGCGCGGCAGGCACAGGCGGAAGAGTTCCAAGCCTTGCAGAAGAAGTCCAACGAACAAGGCCAACAGCTCTCCACGCTCAAGAAGGAGCAACTAACCCTGCTCGAAGAGAAAGAAAAGCTCGTGCAGATGAAGGCAGATATCGAACTCGATACCAAGAAGGCGATGGACAAGGAGCGGAAACGGATCGAGGCGGAGGTGAAGCAACGAGAAGAGGAGGCCCACCGCATGAAGGACCGGGAGAAAGACCACATGATCGAGAAAATGACTGAACAGGTCAAGGACCTCCAGCAGCAGATGGAGCAAGGTTCCATACAATTGCAGGGGGAGGTGCAGGAACTTGAACTATTCGAATTACTTGAGCACCTTTTCAGGCATGACGAGGTTGAGGAGGTGGTCACAGGTGCGAACGGAGCCGACGTCCTGCATCAGGTGCACGATCGCATGGGACGACATTGCGGCACCATCGCCTATGAGAGCAAGCGCACGAAGTCGTTCAGTGATAAATGGATCGAGAAGCTGAAGGAGGACATGCAACGCCACAAGGCCGAAGTGGGTGTCATCGTCACCGAGACCATGCCGAAGGATATGCCGACCATGGGTATGCGTGATGGGGTGTTCGTTTGCAGTTTCAGCGAATTGCGCGGCTTGGCACAAGTGCTCCGTGAAAGTGTGCTTACCATAGCGGTAGTCCGATGCCAAGAGGACAATAAGGACGATAAAGCCAAGGTGCTCTACGCCTACTTCACCGGCCCTGATTTCAAGCGGCGCATGCAGGTGATCGTGGAAGGCTATGGGGTGATGAAGCAGCAGCTTGATACAGAGAAGCGGCTGATGCAGAAACAGTGGGCTGCGCGCGACAAGCAATTGGAAGCACTTGTAAGTAGCGCGACCGAACTACAAGGTTCCATCCTCGGTATTTCGGGGAACACCATGGATGCCCTGACCGAAAGCAACGAGGCCGAACTCAATTGATCCCGCGCATGATCCAAACTCTCATCATCTCCTTTGATCTGGTACGTCCCGGTGAGCTGACCACTTCCTTGGCCATTGCCTCTCTGTTGGCACACCAACGGAGCCATGAAGGGATGCGGGAGCGGATGCAAGTGGAACACCTCGCGATCAACATGCTGGACCACGGCAGTGCCGCCATACCAGAGCAATTCCTGGTGCAACTCGCCGGACTTGATGTGAGCCGTTTCGATGCCATCGCCCTCTCGGCCTACATCTGGAACGAGTACCTCACAAACGGGATCATCGCGCTACTTCGTCGTCTTGGGTTCCGTGGCAAAGTGGTCCTAGGGGGCTACCAAGTCACCTACGGGAACCAAGGGGAATTGCTGCGCCGTTACCCGGATTGCCAGGTCTTCATCTCCGGACAGGCCGAACAGGCCTTTGCCGAATTGCCGGACCACCTCCATGCCGACGAACCCGTGTTCCTGAACGTGCCGGTGGATTTCGCCGAGTTGGCCTCACCCTACCTCACCGGCGAACTGCCCGTACCCTTGGGTGCTGGCATGGCGCGCTTGGAAACGAAACGTGGCTGCCCTTACCGTTGCTCATTTTGCGCACACCGCGACCTTACCACGCACCGCGTACACAAGCACCCACTGGAGAAAGTGTTCCGAGAATTGGCCTTCTTGGCCGAGCGACGCGTGCAACGCGTCAACATCCTCGATCCGATCTTCAACGCTGGAAAGGAGTGCTTGGAAGTAATGCAGGAGATCGTCCGGAGCCGGGCGCGCTCCACCTTCACCCTGCAATCGCGCTTCGAGAATATCCGCAGCGAACGAGGCGATGCATTTCTGGACCTGTGCACGCAAGCCAACTTCCACTTGGAGTTCGGTTTGCAGACCACCGACCACGAAGTGTCCAAGCACATCGACCGCGCCAATCGCATGGACCTCGTGGACACGGCCATAGAGCGACTTGTGCAACGCGGTATTCCCTTCGAGGTTAGTCTGATCTATGGTCTGCCCGGACAGACCTTGGGCAGTTTCCAGCGCAGCATCGATCACCTCCTTTCCCAGGGCTGCACAGATGTTAAGGCTTGGCCTTTAATGCTGCTGCCCGGAACAAAGCTCTACGAGCAGAAGGACCACTGGGGCATGCGCGAAGATGCCATGGGTGAGTTTAAGATTCCGGTGGTGACGGAGAGCAAAACGTTCACACGAGTGGAATGGGAACAAATGAAAGAAGTTTCGGACCATCATTTCCCGCATGATCGCATCTGTTCCGGTGTTGCTTCGCTGCTTGCAAAACCCGATCAGAAGCGTAGATATGCTTGATGAGTTCAGATACATTTGATCCATTGTAATAGGCCGTGAAGGAATCATGAGACAAGCTAATCTTTTCGACGCCATCGAGTTCATTCTTCGGCAACATTCCGAGGACTTAAGTGCGCAGCGCATTCATGAGCACCTTCTTGAAACGGAGCTGCCGGAAAGGCGCGGTGGCATAACTGCACTTGACATTCTCTACACGGCAAAAGCTGAACCTCTCATCTTCACGGTGGACCAGGTCGATCGCATCGGATTGAATACTGAATACCGCAACGATCTAGGCACCCAGTTCAAGAAGCGGTTGTGGTTGTTGCGCGACACACTCCGCGCTTTTCCTGAAGAGGGTCTGGATCTAACGATGGCGGTGCTTACGTATGCACTGGCTACGAAACAGAAGGAACGAAACGCTCAACTATGGCCAGAGGACCTGAGGGATGGGGGCTCCTTGATGGATAATCTGGAAAGCATTTCAAGCGTGCATCCGGACGTGATGAAGCCGGTGATGGAATATGTGAGGAACACACCCTTGGAATATCGATCGAATGTGGACCGATGGCTTCGTTTTGCAGCACTACTTGTTCCTAAGCCAATGGAGACAGTTGCAGTCATGCGGGAGTTCGCCAGCAACATAAGGAACGGCTCATTCACAACACCATCTGCGATTGCTACCCTAATGAGACGAACGCTTGGGAGGAAGCCAACGGACAATATTCTGGACATGACCATCGACGCTGGCGTGCTACCTTTTCTTGACCTAGAAGGTGTCCGCGATCACCACCTGCTTAGAGGCTACTATTCCAACCCCGTTGGGAGCATGTTGGTGCAACTGGAGGTCGCTCTTTTGGGCCACAAGATCAACGTCACACCGTTCACCTCATCCCTTGTGGATGAGGTTGAATACACCCGGATCATTGCTGCGCCTCCAATGGGCAGAATGCGTGATCCATTTCCCCTTGGCGGTGCTTCAGTCGATTCGCCAACATTCTATTTAGAGCAGCTACGAGGGATGCTGGCCAAGAATGGCAGGGCCGTAGCCTTGGTACCGGTGAGTGTACTATTCGGGTCGTCCGCCTCCCTGAAGCGACTTCGAGAAGAAATGGTGAGGCTCGATGAGTTGGATACTGTTATGGAATTACCCCAAGGTTCGATGCGGCCATATGCCAATGTGAACATGGCCATACTAGTGCTCGACCGGAACAAACCGGCAGCGCGTCGAGGGCTGGTGTTGATGCACCGGGTCGCACTCAGCGAGTCCAGTAATCGAGTTCCATCCACACTTGAACCCGCGCACAATAAGGCGGCTGAAGTCTTCGAAAGGAGAATGGATGAACCAGGTATAACCAAAGTTGTGACTAGTCGATCGATCGAACTGCAAGGTTATGATATATCACCCGCCAGATATGTTGATCTACCACAAGAACTCTCCATCACGACAGCATCCGCCGATAGCACCTTGGTCAAGCTAGAAGAATTGATCATCCGCTCACGGTTCAAGAGTATCCGGGTCGCAGACAGCCCCAAGCTGAACGCGTTGCCCAATGCCCCCATGTTCGTGCGGGTAAGCGATTTGGCAAAGGATCCGAACTATCCGGTCCTGCGGATGCGGTCCACGGAGAAGATCAAGGGGCACATTAAACTCGTGGACAGTGATGCTATTTTGGTGAGTCAGGCCTTCAATAGACTGGCACCCACCATATTTCGTTACAAGAACCGCATGGTCGCGCTTGGTCAACATGTCATGGTGTTGGTCCCTGATACCGAACGGATATTGCCGGAGTATTTGGTGCATGAGCTGAATCAGCCCTATGTCCAACAGCAGATCAAGTCCATTTCACGCGGAGTAACCATTAAGCGGTTCACTGAAGCTGACTTCCGAGGGGTCGTGATTCAGTTGGTCCCAAAGGCCGATCAACGCAGGATCATAACTGAGCGTAAGGACTGGACCGGCTTCCAAACCAAGCTCAAAGGAGCCAATGTTCCGGTCACACGGGAGCTCATTCTGGACCTCGTCGAGCTCTTGCACGCAAATGGTCTGGAGGCCGAACTTGATCCAACAGTTGAGCTTTTTACCAAGCTCACTGAAAGTGCTCAACGCTATGCTGGCGAGCAAATCCGAACTGAACTAGCGGAAAATCTCGGATTTCTTGCGCACAACTTCAATAATCGCCTTCGGCGGGTACAAGGTCGAATTCGCAATATCGATAGTTACATCAAGGAGCGCGCAAAAGGTGCCTTGCCCATTACACTTTCCGACCCGATCCGGCCGCCACTAGCAGGAGAAGCGAGAACCGCATCGACAGTGCAGGAGGTGATGGAGGGCCTTGTTGCGAACACCAAGGCTTTGTCCGGCCTTATTGAAGCAGAGCAACAGCTTCTAGTGCAACGGTCAAGCAGTATCGAGGTGTTCGACATTCTGGAAACTCTACGGACCATAGGAGCCTCTCATGCCGGAGAAACACAGTATGCCTTGCATCTTCGTCTAGGTCTTGAACCGCGGAATGTTGTCGGGAACGAGCGCCGCTTCGCGGAAGTGGTCGACAACATCCTTGCCAACGCGGTCCGGCACGGCTTCGATGGCAAGGGCCCATTCAATATCGAGGTCGAGGTGCTCCTTTTTGGCCAGAGCACTGTGCAAGTGCTTATTGCCAATGACGGAACTGCGCCAGACTTACCTTTCGCGGAAATGCTGCGCAAGGGAGTAAAGTCGACAGAGAGCAAGGGTCTGGGACATGGCCTATATATGTCCAAGCGATGGATTCAGGGCATGAATGGTGAACTCTTCGATGCCAGCGACCATACCTTCCGAAGACCGATCACCTTTGCCGTTGGTATTGAATTAGAGCAACCAAAAACATGACCGATACTGCGACCATCATAGCTAAGGCAATGTGGATAGATGACGAGTACATCAAAGATGGCGAGGTCATCGCCGCAGATTTCATAGACAATGCCGCCGCCGCAGGCATCGTAGTGCGGCCGTTTGATGACTCTGCGACTGGGTTGGCCGAACTGGATGCCAACTACCTGGAATACGACGCAGTTATACTTGACGCATGGGGGCGAATGGCGGCTGGTCAACGTGGGGAAGAACCAACGGCATTGGATGACACAAAGCACCTCCTGAACAAACTTGCACTGAAGAAGGGCCGCGAACTCCCGATGTGTGTTTACACTGGGCACATGAAAGACCTTCACACCCTCGGGACAATGATCCCGAAGTTCGACAAACGCAAAGTGGATGATCTCGACAAGCTCTTTAACTGGATTAAAGAGCAGGCCAATAACCGCGACGAGAACCATGTGATCGCTCAACACGCCGATGTATTCCGCGTGTTTCAAGAAAACCTGCTTCCATATGACAAGAAATGGGAGCTGGTCAAATTACTTCAGGAGATTAACTCAAAGGATGCACCGGTCTACAAAGCGAACAACGCATTGGCCCGGACCTTCGTCGACGCCGTTCTGGAGGGCCTCAATACCGCTGGTAATGATGTGATGCCCGAGGACTTTCGTACCGGGACGAAATGGAACGTAACCTATGCAACACGTTACCTGATCGGGCAATCGGTGGAGCTTAGGGACCGGTCCCCGGTCAGAACCGTAAGTCCGAAAGGCAAGATCATCCCTGACCATCTTGGATGGATGCTGGGTACGATCTTCAACGCCCCTTCGTCCACAGGGTCCCATGACTATCGCGAAAAGCATACACACTACGCACATCGAGCGACTGTAAATGCGCTCTGCGAAATGCTCATCTGGTACCACGACTTCATCATGACCAAACACGAGAAATGATCAACGGAACACTCCGCTCCGACGTCGACCGCCTCTGGGAGGCCTTCTGGACAGGCGGTATCGCCAACCCGCTTACCGTGATCGAACAGATCACTTACTTGCTCTTCTTGCGCCGGATGGACGAGATCCAGACCACCAAAGAGAAGCAGAGCGCCAAGCTGGGTGGGCCCATCAAGGATCCTATCTACCCGCCCAAGTACAAGGCGTTGCGGTGGAGCAGTTTCAAGGACAAGGACCCTGATGCACTCTTCGCGCTCTTTACACGGCCCGATGCGAAGAACGATAACCTCACGGTCTTCGATTTCATGAAGCAGATGGGGCGGGAGGGCAGCGTCTTCAGCGAACACATGAAGGGCGCCACGTTCATGATCCCTTCGGCGCGGTTGCTGGACCGCGCCGTGCAAATGATCGCCGCGCTGGACATGGCCGACCGCGACACTAAAGGCGACCTCTATGAATACCTGCTGGGCAAGATCGCCACGGCCGGACGCAACGGCCAGTTCCGCACACCGCGCCACATCATCCGCATGATGGTGCAATTGATGGCACCGCAACCCACCGATACCATCTGCGATCCCAGTGCCGGCACGTGTGGTTTCTTGGTAGCGGCCAGCGAAGAGATACGGCGCACGCACCCCGACAGCTTCCACGAGAAGAAGTTCCGCGATCATTACAACACCAACCTCTTCACCGGGGTCGAGTTCGACTCCAGCATGTTGCGCATTGGTGCCATGAACATGATGTTGCACGGCATTGAGCATCCGCAACTGATCGGACAGGATGCGCTGAGCAAAGAGCAAGGCCACATCAGTGAGCGCTTCTCGCTGGTGTTGGCGAACCCGCCCTTCAAAGGCAGCTTGGACCATGATGCGGTGGACCCTGCGATCTTGCGCACCGTGAGCAGCAAGAAGACCGAGTTGCTCTTCCTAGGCCTTATCCTACGCATGCTCCGCACAGGTGGCCGCGCAGCGGTGATCGTGCCCGATGGTGTGCTGTTCGGCAGCAGCAAGGCCCACAAACAACTGCGGCAGGAACTGATCGAACGGCAGCAATTGCAAGCCGTGATCAGCATGCCCGGCGGAGTTTTCAAACCCTATGCAGGGGTGAGTACAGCGGTGTTGATCTTTACCAAGACCGATAGCGGCGGCACCGACAACGTGTGGTTCTACGACATGCGCGCCGATGGTTTCTCGTTGGATGATAAGCGCACACCGCAACTCACCGAAGAACAGCTTGAACTCCAATACACCGAGCCCACCAAGGGAGCGAAAACGCTGCACGAGAAAAGCAACATCGCGGACATCCTAGCGCGCTTCGGTACGAAAGGTGAAAGCAAACGCGCCCGTACCGACCAGAGCTTTCTCGTGCCCTTTGCGGAACTGAAGGCGAACAACTGGGATCTCAGTATCAACCGCTACAAGGAAGTGGTGTACGAGCATGTGAAGTATGCCTCGCCCGCTGAACTGATCAACGGCAAAAAGGGCGAACCCGGCCTGCGCCAATTGGCCGCCGAGCGCGTGAAGTTGTTGGATGAACTTGAGGGGTTGCTGAAATGAAGATGGTCGAGTTGGGAGAAGTCGCCACCATCGATCGCGAATCGATCATTGCTTCCGGTATTCGATCAGGAACGAAGTACTTGGGATTGGAGAACGTGTACTCCGACGGCTCGTCAGGTCCCGTTAATGTTGATGAAGGAGAACTGCTCAGCAACAAGTTCGTGTTCGGCCCGAACCACTTGCTCTATGGAAAGCTGAGGCCATACCTGAACAAGATCACACTACCGGATTTTGATGGGATCTGTAGCACGGACATCATCCCGATCCTTCCCGACCCGATCAAACTCGACAAACGCTATCTGTACTACTATCTCCGCACGCCGTGGATGATCGAGCATGCGGTAAAGTGTTGTTCGGGTGCGAATCTTCCGCGAGTGGATCCGAAGCTGCTTGCCAAGTTCAAGATCCCTCTTCCCCCCCTCCCCACGCAGCGGCGCATCGCGGCTATCTTGGACAAGGCGCAGGCGCTGGTGGCCAACGACCGGCGCACCCTGGCGGTGTACGACCAACTTGCCAAGAGCCTGTTCTTGGAGATGTTCGGGGATCCGGTGAGGAATGAGAGGGGGTGGGAGGTGGTGACCATCGGCGACCTTGTCGATTACATGACGAGCGGTTCACGTGGGTGGGCGAAATACTACGTTGACGAAGGCGAGACATTTTTACGTATTCAGAACGTGCGCCGAGATGTACTCCTTCTTGATGACCTCACATTTGTGAACGCACCAGACAATGCAGAAGCGAAACGAACATGCGTGCGCGATGGCGATGTCGTCGTTTCGATTACAGCTGATCTCGGTCGTTCCGCTGCAATTCCGAAGGGTTTTGGAACCGCGTACATCAACCAGCATCTGGCGATCCTTCGTTTGAAAAAGAAGGTTGACCCCGAATACCTGAGTGGTTACTTGGCGACGGATGCCGGAGCGATTCAATTCGCCCGAGTGAATAAAGGCGGAGTGAAGGCCGGTTTGAACTTCAATGACCTACGCTCCATCGAAGTGCCTCTGCCACCACTTGAACTTCAGAAACGGTACACCAAACTAAAACTGCAGACCCGTGGTGACCGCAAGAAGATCGAATCCAGTCTTCACCGGAGCGAGGGCTTGTTCGGAAGTTTGTTGCAGGGGGCGTTCCGGGGGGGATTGAAGTAAGACACGCACACATCAGAAACTATGGACACTTAATGCAAATGATATTGAACATCCAACCGGAGCTTAATGTGCGGATCGAGGTCGACAAAGGCGACGAAACAGACGGCACAGCCGAGTATCAATTATTCGTCTATGCGCCAAGTGCCGAGACCGCCAAGATCTTCGAAATGCGCCTTGAACCACTTTGGCATGTGGGCGACATGTATGTGGATCTAAAACACATGATGTCCAAGGAGGACTTGCCTGACATCCGGAAGGACCGGTCGCGATATCAAGCAGGCGATTTCCATCAGCATACGATCATCAGGCACGTCGGAAACGCGGATCCTTTCCATGGTTTCAGCTTTACGAGGGCTGTGCACGAGGCCCTAGTTGCAGCGACCGCGGATGTTCCTTGGCTTAAGAACATCTATTCCACCTCAATACCTAACCTGCCTTGGGAAGGCCCCATCTCTACAGCAGGTCAGCGTACCTGGCAGAAGTACATCGATGAAGGACATCCACGCGTGACTTGGCTACCTAATCGCCATCGGTTCCGATTCGCTATTGACCGTGAAGGGTCACAAACACACCTCGTATGAAATTGATCAGCTTCCCCCTCACCAAACGTGTTCTATGAATGTTCTTACCATCCACGGGAAGAAGGTTCCTACAGTTTTCGATCTGCTAGGGACCAAGGAGAACGACCTGAGCTACAGCTTGGGTTGGGTGCTTGCCCAGTGTCCGCCATTGATCAATGAGGTCGTCCTTGCCATTACCGGGCAAACCATCGATGCCGCAACCATGGAGGGCGTTGAAGTGCGATTACAAGAGCACAACAAAAAGGACAAGGGATACTCCGATGTGGAACTCATTGTGCCCGGCCACTGCTACCTGATCATTGAAATGAAGCGCGGGTGGAACCTGCCAGGTCCCGAGCAACTTGCCCGATATGCTCAACGCCCGGGGCTTTTGGACAAAAGGTTTCCCGAACGCCGATTGATCACTTTTTCGGAATGTTCGCCAGCCTACGCGCAGATACATTGTGCGGCAGAGAACTTCACCATAGGTAAACTCAGCCATTACAATTGGCTGCTCTTTCTGAAAGCGCTGGCTAGTGCAAGACCGCAGTGCAGCCATAAGCAGAAGCAATTGCTGGATGAATTCATGACTTACTTGAAACAAGCTGTGACCATGAGAAGCATAGATACGAACTGGGTATGGGTGGTAGCCCTCACGGACGATAGAATGGAGGGCTGGTCGATCACCTTCAAGGATGTGGTGGACAAGCATAAGAAGTACTTCCACTCGGTAAAGAAGGGCGATCCCCCGACTTACATAGGGTTCAAATACAAAGGGCGGCTCCACTCGATCCACTTCATTGAGGAATACGAGATCGTGGACGATGCTTCACCATTGTTTAACGAACCCAATGGAAAGCCCTTCGGTGAACCGCATTATTTATACACTCTTGGACCAGCCATTAAGCCCGCTCGGAAAGTGACATACGGCAAGATCTGGAACCCCGGTCGCAACTGGATCATGCTGGATACATTGTTAACGAGCGCCACGATCGAAAAAGCGCTGAAGACGACGCGTGAACGAGAGAAGAAATTCAATGCCAGCTGAAGCAGAGATCTACCGCAAAGGCAATTCGTGGCAACAGGACCGCTGCGCTCACATGGCCTCCATAAACGACGAGGTGCCGATCACTCGTTTTGGTCATTCCAATAAAGGCAACGTGTACAAGCATCTGCTGCAAGAGGTGGATGCCTTGCACAACTACTTGGGCGATACCGAAACACTGCGAGCCGTGGAGCAGCGTTTCGCTGCCCACAAGGCCGGTGATCGAGAGCGTGCCCTAACGAACATGGTGGCCTCGCAGCCATGCTGCTTCAACCTTTTCGCACCGCTCTGGAGAAACCGCGCGTTGGCAGATGTGCTCTTCTCGAATTTGCTCGGCAGCTCGGTACATGTGGAACATCTGGAGATCGAGTTCACGCCCAACACTTGGGCAGGTCTCCCCGGTTTCGAGCGCATTGCCGATGAGAGCATTGGCGACCAAAGCCCCTTGGGCGGTACGGATGCGGACGTGGCCGTGTTCTACCAGAAAGAGAGCGGGGAACGCGGTGTAGTGCTCATCGAGTTCAAGTACATTGAGGCGGAGTTCAGCCTGTGCAGTTCGTACAAGAACAAGACTGCCATCCGCACCGGTTGCGATGCACCGGATTGGTATGGGCAGCGCATTGCACCGGTTTGGGAAAAGCCGCCGGCCAAACCAGACTGCGGTTATCTGAAATACAACAACTGGCAGTTGCTTGAAAAGTCGAAGGTGCTTAACGCAGATGCCGTTCGTGCGCTACCCGGCTGTCCCTTCAAAGGTTCACTGAACCAGCTTTGGCGCAATATGCTTCTGGCCGAACGTGTTGCCGCTGCAAGGAACTTGGACGAATTCCACTTCTGGGTACTGGCCCCAGTGCAGAACAGCTACCTCTGGCAAGAGCATGACGGCGATGTTGCGGAGCGGTTCCGGAACATCCTTTCCGATAAGGGAAAGACCGCGTTCCGGAAGGTGGAGCTGGATCAGGATGTGGTGCAAGAGCTGGCCCGTTTGCACACCACACCGGAGCAACGCACTTGGCTTGCGCGCTTCAGAGGGCGGTATTTGTGAGCATCGGTCGGTCCAGAATGTCGGAAAAACATAGTTCATGTGATCGACCATTCAATAACCCTGAACTATCCGTTATCCGTAATTGCCGGTCAGGTTGACTATAACCACATGTCCTATCTTATCGCCCAATTGAGTATTAGCACCGGTGTTTGATGGGTACTTTTAATGGATGTGGCAGGTCCGTGGTTGTTGTTTGGGCGATCCTAATTGCCTGTGCCTTTTCGCAGGGCCAGGACCGATCGGGTTGTAGATGGGCCAAGATATTGGTACAGCCCGACGGTGTTGAAAGCTACCTAAGCGTCCCCATTTTACTGTACGCGAGCAATGATGCCGTGCAGTGGGTCGCGGTGCATGGTTTGGGTCCTGCAAAGAAGGAAGTGCGCATCACCATAAGCGCACTGCAAGCGCAGCCGCAAGCTGTACAGGAAGTTGAACTTGTCTTTGGGAATGGAAAGAGATACACGCTCAATACGCCTCGGGTCGAACATGGAACCGAGCAGGACGACCAAGGTCGTTCATGGCTTTGTGCATGGTCCTACTTCAATGCATCGCCGGAGGTATGGACAGCACTGGGCAATATCGGGTTGCAGATAGTTAGGCAGAGCACCGGAATGCTAGATCTGGAAGTAGGACCAGTTGCTGCCGAGGCCATTATCAGCGCGGTAGCCTGCGTGAACCTGGTTCTGCCGCCTGATGCAGAAGGCAGCGGAACAGTCGCCAAATGGCCATCTGCAGCGGGCACGGCGCCCGTTGTGGTTGTTTCACGTGTCTATTCCGATTCATTGAACGCGGATCCGACGGAACCTGTATTCGAACCCATGCCTGTCCCTGTTGGCGATCCAGGACAAACGGCCTGTATGGTGCAACGATTGGTGGCCGTTCCACACGGCAAAATACCCTTGCGTCCGGGCCAGCGTGCGATCTCCGCCGTGCTTCACGCCTTTAGTGACCCGCTGCACCTGGACACCTTTAAGATAATTACCTCCGCCACCGAGCCACCAACATACGTCCTGGAGATCGTCGCGCACAGTGGTCGGTTGCTTTTCAAGGAAGAGATCCTACCCTCCGGATTCGAGCAGGCCAAACCCGGCGATGAAAAGCGCCAGATGGAACTTGACCGCTTGCGTGCGGAATCCATTTTGGGGCCATGGTCTTTCGGGAGACCTATGCCAATGGACCTCTATCGTTTGTTCATTGATCGGAAGAACAACGGTGTCGTATTCGAAGTGACTGAAGCAGAGGTTCAGGCGCTCTTCGCTGATCCCGGGTCGGTCACATTCTCCTATTTTGCCGATCCAGACCAACGCAGGTTACTGAGCTACTCACGCTCTACCTCTCGGTTGGTGAACTTGGTGCCACTTTACCCTTGATCATTGAAACTGTAGGACCCTCTTCTTATGAACCCAACGCGCACAAGCTGATGAACAAGATCGTGAATGTGGAAATGACCGGCGGGTTGATCGGATTGTTCATGCATGAACCGGCCAGCAAACTGAGCCAAGTGATCGCCCGGCACAATCAAGAAGGATGGAAGGTGGTCCAGGTCATCCCTTCCAGTAGCGGGAATATCCTTTTGATCGTCCGTCGGATCCTATTTCTGATCCTCACCTTGCTCCTCTATACCACGGCGAATGGATACTACATTGTATTCGAACGCTCCGACTCAATTTCAATGTCGTCCGGGTCATCCCCGCTGTTACCACCCACGTGCACATCTTGCGGGAAACCGGTGAACCCTGAAGACAAGTTTTGCCAACACTGCGGAAACAAACAGAGCTAGATCGAGCATGTTCTGCACAAGTTGCGGCACCCAGTTGAAGCCATCGGCCAAGTTCTGTACCGCTTGCGGGCAGGCCACCGGCCAACAGACCACCAGCCCCACCGGGCAGGTGAAGCCGCTGGTGGATCCTGCGGATATTGCGCGCGCCGTCAAGACCGGGCGTGCCGTGGCCGGTGGTTTGGGCCAAGGTCTTGTCAAGCTCGGAAAGCACTTGCGCCGCGTGATTCCGTGGGTGGGCCTAGGGTTGTTGCTATTGCTCTTCCTTACGGATATGCGCGAGGTGGACCTCTTAGTTGGTTCGGCCCTTCTGCTGGCCGCGGTTTTGAGGAGGTGGCGTTGCTCCATTGGTGCCATTACGGGTGCGCTGCTCTATTGTATCACATTCTTGGTAGCCAAGGTGATCGGTGGTGAACTGGGCGGGCTGTTTGAGGAGGCTTGGAATGCACGACCCATGTATTGGTTGGCTGGCAAGGTGGCCGTGGCGGTGGTGGTGATCCTGGAGGCGACGTCCTTGATCCGCTTTACGAAGTGGTTCGACACGGTGCTGGTGGGCCTCGCTGTCTACGTTATCCTATTCGCATTTCCTGGCTATGAGGTAGGGGCTGAACTACAGCGGCGCCACACTTTCACTCCTGCGGAACTCGCCTTGGTGAAAGGCTTGATAAGGGATCAAGAAGGGCGCCGGTTCATACCGATCTCCGGCGTGGGCCCTCGGGATACTATCGAAGTGCTTCCATCCAAGGTATACACGAACAGATATGGCGTGGCCAAGCTGAAACATGCTGTACGTATCAGCCGGCAGGTCCACGTGGCGGAACTGTTGGTGCCGTACGACCGAATTGCTTTGCCGGATCCCGTCGAATACATCAACGGCGGCACACGGGTGGACATCACTTACAAAGGTCCGGATACCATTCTAGTGATCCATCCGCAGGTGAACGGAAATAGCGCCCCAACATTAGCGATCTCCGAGGGTCTGCTGCGAACCCAACGGGCAGCAGTTACCGCCGCACTTGAAGCCCACCATGCAGTCCGCGCGGATAGTTTGAACAAGGTGGTGAGCGAGCAAAAGGTCCTCGTGCAAGGTGGTTACTGTATGGAGCATTGCTTCCTTCTTGTGCTGGATGTGGAGTCCAAATTGGCGACAGAGCTCTATTTCCCAATGAACTTGATCCCAGGTGGGGATATCGAACTCTTCGTGGAGCAGGTAATGAAAGATGGGCGGCCATGGCAGTTGACCTCTCATTGGACCGTCTTGAGATCGAAGAACGAAGAGGGGATAGATGAATGGACGGATCGCGAGGAAGTGGTCGCACTTGAACGGCTCGGTAAACGAAAAGAGAAACCTGCGCAGGCACCCTCAGTTAAACGAGAAAAAGCAGTAAGCGCACGCCAGCCGAACACCAGTATAGATCGTGTGCCGCTGGAAGTAACCCCAGCTGAATACCCGGGAGGACAAGGAGCCATGAACAAATTCATTTCCACGCACATGCAGTATCCCCGTGCCGCAAGGGAAGCGGGGCTCTCCGGGGTCGTCGGGGTAACGGTCACCATACAGGAGGATGGCCGCATATCGGATCCGATGATCTTCCGATCCAAAGGTCCTGAGCTGGACATGGAAGCGCTCCGTATTGTCGGCCAAATGCCAAACTGGACCCCGGCCATGAGCAAAGGACGAGCTATGGTATCCAAGGAACAGGTTTCTGTTCGCTTCACGATCCGATAGCCCATGTGTATACTACAACTACCATGACCAATTTCCGCTTCCTCGCCGAAGAATGGCCCGACATTGCGCAAGAGGCCATGCAGGCGGAGCGTTATGCCATGGCGGCGCCCATTGCCTCGGCGGTGCATGGGCGGCGGGCCTTGGAGCGCACGGTGCGTTGGCTGTATGCCAATGACAGTGAGTTGGTGTTGCCCTACAACGACCAGTTGAGTGCGCTGATGGATACGGCGGAGTTCCGGGAACTTATCCCGCCCGCCATCCTGACGGACCTGCATTATATCCGCAAGACCGGCAATGGTGCCGCCCATGACAAGCGTGTGGTGGATACCCAAAGCGTTGCCGTTGTGAAGTTGTTGTACCGCTTCCAGAAATGGTTCGGTCGCACCTACAGCGTTGGCGATCTGGAGGTGCCACCCTTTAATGAAATGGTGTTCGCCGTGGAGGTGAAGCCCAAGGAGATCCCGAGCGTCCAGGAGTTGCAGCAGTTACAAGCCCAGTATGATGCCCAACGGCAACTGCTGGAACGAGAACAAGAGCAGCGCCTGAAATTGGAGAGCGAGAAACTGGTCTTGGAGGCACGGCTCGCTGTTGTGCAAGAACGGAAGGAGCGGAAGCGTGATCTTCCGGTACCGACCTCACCCTACACCGAAGCCGAAACACGAACGCTTTTCATTGATGAACTGCTGCGTGAAGCAGGCTGGGATCCCGAAGGGACGAACGTCCCGGAATACCCCGTTACGGGAATGCCACAGAGCACCAACCCGAACGGCAACGGCTATGCGGACTATGTGTTGTGGGGTGCCGATGGCAAGCCCTTGGCCGTTGTGGAAGCCAAGAAGACCATGCGCGATGCCGAAGAAGGGCGTGTACAAGCGGGCCTTTATGCCGACTGTTTGGAGCGCATGCACCACCAGCGACCGGTGATCTTCTATACCAACGGCTTCGAGACGTGGATCTGGGATGACACCTTCGCCTCACCACGGCCGATGCAGGGTATCTACACGCAGGATGAATTGCAGCGGACGGTGGATCGGAGACGAACTCGTGTGGACCTGCGCAACATGTCGGTGGATCCTGCCATTGCCGATCGCTACTATCAGCGCGAAGCCATACAGCGCGTGGCCGAAGCATGGGTAGGAGAGCATGAAGGGCAACTACGCGGCAAGCGGCGTCGTGCGTTGGTGGTTATGGCGACCGGAAGCGGAAAGACCCGCACCGTTACCGCTTTGGTGGATCTGCTCCTGAAAGGGAATTGGGCCAAGCGTGTGCTGTTCTTGGCCGACCGCAACTCGTTGGTAACGCAAGCCAAGCGTGCTTTCGAAAAGCATTTGCCCAACGTGACCACCTTGGATCTCACCAAGAGTCGCTTCGATGAAACCGCCCGCGTGGTGTTCAGTACGTATCCTTCGATGCTTAATCGCATCGACCAGAGCCGCAACGACGACCTGATGACCTTCGGCGTGGGCCACTTCGATCTGGTGATCGTGGATGAGGCTCACCGTAGTGTGTACGATCGGTACAAGGCGATCTTCGACTATTTTGACAGCCTGCTCGTTGGGCTCACCGCCACACCCCATGACGAAGGTGACCGTGATACCTACGCGCTATTCGATTGCGAGGAGCACAATCCAACCTATTTCTACGAGTTGGACCAAGCCGTAAAGGATGGCTTCTTGGTGCCTCCCGTCGGTCAGGAGATCGACCTGGGTTTCATGCAACGGGGCATCCGTTACGAGGACCTGAGCTCCAGTGATCAGCAACACTACGAGGAAACCTTTCGGGACGATACGGGTGAGGTCCCGGACCAGATCGGTGCGCAGGCCATCAACTCTTGGCTCTTCAATTCCAATACTATCGATCACGTGTTGCACCATGTTATCACCAATGGCATCAAGGTTGAAGGAGGCGAGAAGCTGGGTAAGACCATCGTGTTCGCACGAAACCACGATCACGCATTGGCCATCCGCGCCCGTTTCGAGAAGCAGTACCCACATTTCGCCGGCCACTTCCTCGCTGTGATCGACAACTACGAGACCTACGCGCAGGACCTGATCGATAAGTTCAGCTCCGCGAAGCTGATGCCGCAGATCGCCGTCAGCGTGGATATGCTGGATACCGGTATCGATGTGCCGGAAGTGGTGAACTTGGTCTTTTTCAAACCCGTTTACAGCAAGGCCAAATTCTGGCAGATGGTGGGGCGTGGCACGCGGCTCTGTCCGAACATTTTCGGCCCCGGTGAACACAAGACCCACTTCCGCATTTTCGATTTCTGCCGCAACTACTCGTTCTTCGATGTTCGGCCCGACGGGCATGTTGCCGAAAGGCAGCGTTCGCTCAGCAACCGCATCTTCGAAGGCACAGTGCGTTTGGCAGATGTGCTTTCCGGACCTGACTTTCGAGAAGACAAGGAACTACAGACCCTTCGAACCGAGCTCTTGGATCGGGCCCACAGCTGGGTAGCGGCATTGTGGGAAAGGCGCAACACCGTGGCTGTAAGGCCGGTGAAGCGTTTGGTGGATCTGTTCAAGGATCGTGCGGCATGGGAAGCACTTTCACCAGTGGACATGAGCGAGTTGTTCAATAAGGTCGCTTCGGTGGTGGAGGTGCCCGGCCAGGATGAAATGGCCAAACGCTTCGATCTGCTCATGATCGACCTGCAACTCGCAACTGCCGAGCGTGATCCCCGAGAAGACCGTTTGTTCCAGCGGCTCCATGGCACTGCGGACCGCTTGGGTCGTATGGCGAACATTCCAGCCGTCCAAGCCAAATGGCCCGCGATCCAAGCCGTATTGGCCGTGGAGGACAGCACGCAGCGCCGTGCCGTCTTCGGCCTGTCGGCGCTGGAATTCACGCGAAAGGAATTGCGAGACCTGGTTCGTCTGATCCAACAGGATGCGAAGAATCCAGTGTACACCACGTTGAAGGATACGGTGGACCGGATTGGAGAAGAGCGCCATGACCTTCCGGGAGGCTACCAAATGCGGAGCTATCGCCTGAAAGTGGAACAGTTCATTCGGCAGCACAAGCACCACCTCACCATCCATAAGCTGTACACGAACGAACCCATTACGGCCGCAGAACTACAGGAACTGGAACGCATGCTTTTCGATGGCGACGAGCGGGGTACCAAGGAAGGCTTAATGGAGGAGTTGGGCGATCCGCAACCGTTGGGCGTTTTCATCCGCAGTATCATCGGCTTGGACAGCAACGCCGCACGTCAAGCATTTAGCCAACTTCTTGGTAGGGCGAATCTGCGTGCTGAACAGATCAGCTTTATAGACCAGATCATCCGTCACCTCACGGTGAACGGCGCGATCGATAAACGCATGCTGGCAGAACCTGGTTCAACATTCACGGACCTCCACCAAGAAGGGATATTCGGCCTCTTCCCGAATGAAGCGGATCAGGATCAATTACTCTCCATGGTGGCTGGTATCCAGCGGAACGCGGAAGCGTGAACAGGGAATTGTGGGCGTGCAACGCTCAATTGTAGAATTTGCCCTTGTCACGTACAAGGATGCACGCTGAATAAGGTCATCTGCGTGTATCTGCGTTTATCTGTGGTTCGCAATTCATTCCCGAACTGCCGCTCCGAACAGGCGCACAAGACCACTGCCCCCGAACGCATCCAACCCATATCCACCTCGCTGTCCTATATTCGCAGCCCAATTCAAGCAAACCATGGCACAGGACCCACAGGCGCAAGCCATCCGTAAGCGCAAAGCAACATTGAAGATCGCACGGCTGAAGGCTGCTGCAGAAGCACTACCCGAGGCTGAAAAGGCCGCGAAGAAGGCTTCCAAGAAGTCGGCTCCCAAGGCCTGATCACGGGAGGGGTTTTCCCTTCCGAACAACCCATTTGCGTACAAGCTCGGCCCCGTGCCGGGCTTTTTCGTTTGGGGGTGCTGTCGTTCGGTGGTCGCGGGATGGATGGTGCCCAGAAGCGCCAAATGGCGCCAAGGAAATAAGAGGAACCATGCCTTCGGCAGGCAGGCACCGATGAACCATACCTGCGGTAGGCAGGCACGGATAAATGCAGGGGATGCTGAAGGGCCTTTAAGGCAATTGCTCCACGCGGGTGTTCGTGGCCACGGTGCCGCCGATGTTCAGGAGGATGGGGTCGCGGTCGTTGCCGGCGCCGGTGTAGGCGGTCTTGCCATCCAAATTGATGTCTTCCGGGAAATAGCCTGTTACGATGTTGGTCGCGATGCTGCCGCCGATGCGGGCCAGGATGGGGTCGCGGTCGTTTTCGAAGCCGGTGTATTTCAGCAGGTGATCAGTGATCGCATTGCCGGCCCATTGCGCATCCACTGCGCCGAGGTTCGTGGTGGGGTCCACGCCGTAAAGGGCGATGCTGCCGTTGCTCAGGTCGTAGCTTTTTACGGCCACACTTACCCGCAGGGGCTGGGCGCTCATGATCCCGAAATGGTTCCGGTGCCGCACCGCGATGTGGTAGTCCTTCACCGCAACATTGAATTGCACCGGTGAAGTGCCATTCGTTCCCACGATGTCGCCATCGCGCTGCAGCAAGGCCGAACGGGTGGCGACCACTTGGCTCGGGTCGGTGGCATCGCGCAATTCCACCACCACCCAATCCACGATCGCGTTGGCTCCGGTTGCGTTCAGTACCGTAGGCAAGATCGTTTCGCCGCCGCCCCCCAGCACGTGCGTGTAGCCTGCCGCCGTGTAGGGTTCGGTGAAGGGCAGCAGGCCTTTCGCCCGCAAGGAATCCCGCATCAGTCCGGTGTTGGCATCGTAGGGTCCTTCCAGCACCGTGCGCAGGGCGAGGGAGGTCCGCGGTTGGAGCACGAAGAGGCCTTCTTCAATGCCGCTTACGATCACGATGCCGCTTGCGAAGAAGGGGTAGCTGCCCCACGCACCATCGTAGGTCTTGCCGTTGTTGGCGGGGTAGGTGTCGAAGGTGGCCAGCAAGCTGAGCGATGCCGTGGCCACGTTCGCAGGGTCCAGCACCGCGAAGCCGCTGGTGTAATTGGTCTGGTAAACCAGGTCGTTGTGGATGTACAGGTTGTGGTCGTAGCTCGCAAAGGTTCCGCTGTGGTAACCGATGTAGACCGGCGCTTCCAGGTCCTCGATGTTGAAGATGTGTGTGCGGGTGTTGTAGTTGGAGGCCCCTTCGTCGCCTTCATCGTTCATGAGCAGGAAGCGGTGATCGGGCGTTACCCAACCCTGGTGGCACAAGCTGGCGCCGGGGTAGGGCGGGGTGAAGCCGATCCGCGACATGTCCGAAGGGTCCGTTACATCCACGAAGGTGACGCGGTCGTTGGCGTAGATGTGGAAGTTGAGGCTGATGCGTTTGCCCACGTGGGCAGCATCCGGGCCGTGGTACTGGATCACGTTGCTCTCGTGGATGTAGCCATCGGCTGACCAAGCACCGGCGAACACGGGAGCACGTGGGTTGGAAACGTTCACCACATGGAGCCCGCCGCTGTAGGTGCCGGTGCCCACGGCGTAGACGTACGGTGCGCCCTTGTCCGCGAAGATGGTGTGGCTGTTGCCGAAGCCCGCATAGTGCGCATCTTCCGTGAAGGTTTGCGGTGGGTTGGTCACGCTGCGCAAGCGGGTAAGGTCGAAGACTTGCAGGCCGTGCCCACCGGATTCGCTGCCCACGTAGCACCAGGTGCCGCTCACATCCACATCACGCCACGAAGAGGTGCTGTTGTTGTGTGCGGGAAGAAAGCCGACCCGCACCGGTGCCGTGGGAACGGTGAGGTCCATGAAGGCGGTGCCGGTATGGCAACCCACGATCGCGTACTCTTTGCCCGTTAACGGATCGGTGTATCCCCAGAGATCCGCCACGTCCGTGTTGGTGCCCAATTGGGCCATGGTGACATGCGCGAGCAGGTCCACGTTGTTGCATGGGTAAGGACCAGCGAAGCCGTTCACGCACGGCGTCTGCGCGTAGTTGGCGAGTGCGAACGCACAAAAGAAGGGGAGGGTGAAGGCGCGTGTGGTTCGGTACATGGGGTGCGGGATACGAACGAAGATACCGTTACAGATCCCGACCGATCACCAACCGAATGTGCGCCTCACTTCACTTTGGGCACCTGCTTCAGCGAGATGCCGTCGATGTAGTAGTAGGCGTAAAGGTTGTCCGGACCTTCAACCACATTCTTCGACTCCAGGCCCACGTAGGGGAACACGCCCACGTAGATGAACTGCTCCTTGCCATCGGCCACGAAGGTGTCGCGCACCTCGATCCATTTGCCTTTCTCTTCGATGATCTTCTCCAAGTAGACCTGCGGCGATTCTTCCATGAATTTGCGGTGCTGGTACGTCAGGTCCAACTCGCTGAAGTGTGCGCCCACGCCCATGATGGAGCGGTCGCTGTTCTGCGCGAGGGCCACGTGCATCACCAGTTCATAGGTCGAATCTTCCAGCAGTGGCTGCACCAATTCGCCTTTCAGGTATTCCGAATACGCGCTCCAAGCGGGGGTGAAGGGATCCACGGCATCGGCTGACCAGTTGCGTTGCACGTCGTTCTTCCAGCCACAAAAGCCCGCGTAGTGGTCACCCTCGAACGGTTCGATGTTCCCATAGTCGTTCGCCGGGATCCCGATGGTCTTGGCCGAAGCACCGCGATCGAACACTTCCGCAAGGCCCAAGGTGGCTTCCGACCAGCCGGTGGCGTAGGACAATTGGTCGTAGGTGCGAACGGGTTTTGCAAGGTCCTCGAAGCCGCCGTTCCGGACCAATTCCATGTTATGGTATTGGGCGTTGACGGCGAAGGTGGAGAGGAGGGCTCCAACAAGGAAGGAATGGCGCATGGTCAGTGATCAAGCGCCAAGATAGGAAGGGAGGATCTTGGGTGTTGGTGAGGTGCTCCGTGAGGCGGCGCGGCTTGAAGCGAACTTTTCAAACACGGATACACACGATGGACACGGATGTCCAACAGGGATAGGGCTAAGATCCGATCGGCAATGGTTGGCGATCTTCACGTGGTCCGTGTGGATCAGTGGTGCATGCGCATGCAGGGAAAGGACCGTAAGGTGAGAGCGGAAGATGGTAGACGCTGGATGAACCTGCCTATGAACGAACGACGTTCGCTCAGGCCTGCATGCGACGCGGGACCGGCACCTCGTTTTTGCTCTTGGCAAGTGCGGCGTTCTCCCTTACCAAGCGCTTGTTCTCGGTGCGCAGGCGCTTCATTTCGGTGCGCATATCGAGCAGCTCGGTATCGTAGAGCAGTTCGCGCCGTTCCGTGGCATCGGCCCGGGACCAGCGCTGGATGGCGGCCACGACTTCATCGCGCTCGTCCGTGAGCATGGAGATCTCTTCCATAGCGGCCGCGAACTTCTGCTTCAGGTCCGTGACCTGCGCATGGAGGAGCTGGAGCTCTTCGTACTTGGTCAAGTGGTCCGAAAGGTGCAGTGGGCCGTTGATGTGGAGGATGGGGTGTGCCATGGTGCCGTTGTTGGCACCGTGATACGCGATCTCGGCGGCGCGGGTTCACTTCGGGCACTCCGCCTTCAGCTGGGCCTCGAATTTCGGGGTGATGGAGGTGCTGCCCAACGAAACAGCGAGGTCGTGGTAGCGCCACGCTTCGGCACATTCCTTCTTGACCACATGGCACACGCTCAACTTGAACGCCGCCTCGGCACTCTTCGGGTCGAAACGCATCGCCCGCTCCAACAGCCTGATCGCTGCGCTCAGCATGAGGTCGGCCTTTTCAGGATCCTTTGTTTCCATTTGGTGTTGTTCGGCCAGGATCGCGGCGGAAAAGTCCACCATCAAGGGAACGTTCACACTGTCGACCATCAGCCCGTAGGCATACTCCTGACCCGCATCGGTACTGCGATCCAAGGCCATGAAGAAGGCGCCGTAACCGCGGAAGATCTCGGGTTCGCTGGGGTCCAACAGCCACGCTTGATTGAACCGGTACATGGCGTGCACCAAGTTGCCTTCACGCAAGAGCTGAAACCCCAATTGTGTCAATCCTTCCGATGCCTTCCTGCGGTCCGGTTCCACGGCCAAGGTCTGCGCCACGAAGGCACTGTCCGACGCCAATTGTTCGGCAGTCTTATCGCGCCCCCCATAGCGTGGTGCCAACCGGTTGTCCACCGCGGACTGCCATTGCCACTCGGAATAGGTGAGGTGCTGAGCAGAGAGCAGCGAGGTGCTACCGATCAGGAGAACAAGGAGGAGGGATCGCATGAGGTTGGCTTGCAAAGATCGGACCTCAATGTGGAACGGGCTACTTTCCGCGTTTAACCCGGCTCAGCGCTCCAGCACCTGACGGTGCTTGTGCATGCAAAAGGAGGGAACCGCGGATCCACACGGATGGACACGGCTCAGATCAGCACTACCGCACCTGACGGTGCTTGTGGATGTAACGGAAAGAACCACGGATACACACGGATGGACACGGATCAGATCGTACTAACGCACCTGACGGTGCTTGTGGATGCAACAGGAAGAACCACGGATACACACGGATGGACACGGATCAGATCAGCACTACCGAGCAACGTCTCAATTCTTTCGGCAATGCAGGCATTGGCTATCCGTGTTTATCCGTGTGTATCTGTGGTTAAAGCATTCGTTAAAGGGAAGCGGCTCCTGCCGCGGGGCGTGCGCAGAAGGTCCAAGAGACTTGTGCCACCCTTCACTGCTTCGGCGGCTGCCCGTACTTTCGCGCTCGTTATGCTGAGTGGACTGAACAGTGCATTGGAGCGGGGATGAGTTGTCTTTTGCTCACGAATTGCCACCTACCCTTGACCACTTGATAATTGAGTCTTGACAATTGGATCTTGAAATGGCCTCGAAACCCTCCATCCCCAAAGGCACCCGCGATTTCTCCCCGACGGAGATGCTGCGCCGTCAGTACATCTTCGACACCATCCGGTCCGTTTTCCAGAAATACGGCTTCCTGCCGATCGAGACGCCGGCCATGGAGAACCTCGACACGCTTACCGGTAAGTACGGCGAAGAAGGGGACCGTTTGATCTTCAAGGTGCTGAACAGTGGCGATGCGTGGAGCGGGGTGGGCGAAGAGGTGAAGAAACGCTTGATGAACGGTGAACCGGTCCATCCCGGACGCTTCGCGACCGAGGTGAGTGAAAAGGCCTTGCGGTATGACCTCACTGTCCCGTTCGCACGCTACGTGGTGCAACACCAGAACGAACTTTCATTCCCCTTCAAGCGCTACCAGATCCAACCCGTGTGGCGCGCGGACCGTCCACAGAAAGGCCGGTACCGCGAGTTCTACCAGTGCGATGCGGATGTGATCGGCAGCACTTCCTTGCTGAACGAGGTGGAGCTGGTACACCTGATCAACGATGTGTTCACGGCATTGGGCCTTCAGGTGGTGATCAAGATCAACGACCGCAAAGTCTTGAGCGGGATCGCCGAGGTGAGCGGTCAGCCGGACAAGGTGGTGGACATTGTTACGGCGATCGACAAGCTGGACAAGATCGGCCGCGAGAAAGTGGAGGAGGAGATGCGCACGAGAGGCGTTTCCGAGGAAGCCATCAAAGGCATTTCTCCCTTGTTCGAATTGAAGGGAAGCTGGAAGGAGCAGAAGCCGTTGCTCGAAGCGTGGTTGGCGAATGCACCGATCGCGCAACAAGGGTTGAAGGACCTTTCATTCACCTTCGATGCAGCGGGTCCGCTGAACAATGCCGTGCTGGAATTCGACCCCACGCTGGCCCGCGGCTTGGACTATTACACCGGCGCGATCTTCGAGGTGAAAGCTTCGGAAGGGTCCATGCCCGGCAGCATTTGCGGTGGTGGCCGCTACGATGATCTCACCGGCATCTTCGGCCTGAAGAACATGAGCGGCGTGGGCATCAGCTTCGGTGCCGACCGCATCTATGATGT
>Ga0154020_10000798_pt1 | contig 38851 bp, 45 predicted proteins | sample Klosneuvirus_201_FD_109709 | JGI IMG/M metagenome (GOLD analysis project Ga0154020, IMG submission 109709) | Active sludge microbial communities from wastewater, Klosterneuburg, Austria - Klosneuvirus_20160825_MG | ecosystem: Engineered > WWTP > Aerobic digester > Activated sludge | place... | reverse complement strand
TGTTCTTGAAAACCCTGATAAACCTTGGGATTGGATTTGGCTCTCAACAAATCCCAACATTACCCTTAAAGATGTTCTTGAAAACCCTGATAAACCTTGGGATTGGATTTGGCTCTCAAAAAACCCCAACATTACCTTTAAGGATGTTCTTGAAAACCCAGATAAAGATTGGAATTGGGAATGGCTTTCAAGAAACCCAAACATCACCCTTAAGGATGTACTTGAAAATCCCACTTTATGCAGAGCTGACGGCGACTGGGATTGGTATGGTCTCTCATCTAGCCAGAACATTATTCTTAAGGATGTCCTTGAAAACCCCGATAAACCTTGGAATTGGTATTGTCTCTCAAGATACATCAACATTACCCTTAAGGATGTTCTTGAAAATCCAGATTTACCTTGGCATTGGGAACGGCTCTCAGAAAATCCCAACATTACCCTTAAGGATGTCCTTGAAAACCCAGATAAACCTTGGAATTGGGAAAGACTCTCATCTAACCCCAACATCACTCTTAAGGATGTCCTTGAAAACCCAGATAAAAATTGGAATTGGAATTGGCTCTCAGAAAACCCAGCCATTACACTCAAGGATGTTAAGGAAAACCTTAATAAACCTTGGAACTGGTATAGTCTCTCACAAAATCCCAACATCACTTTTAAAGATGTTTTCGAAAATCCTGATACCTTTTGCAAAGTTAAACCTTGGAGTTGGTCACAGATTTCAAACAATAAATTTTTCTATAACGATACTGTTTTCAATAGGGAATATACAAAAGTAAAAACTAAAGAGAAACAGAACTTTACAAAAAAGGTTCTCTATGAAAGTACTAATATCTGTCCCGATATTATAAATGAAATAGTATCTTTGGTTGTGTTATAAATTGATTCTCACATAGAATCGGGTATTTTTAAAACCTTCGGCAAAATTGATTTTTCCATGTAAATTTACATGGAAATAATTACAATATGTTAACCTATACATTATCGACCATTGAAGAATTTTTCAACTTGGTGAGCACATTGGACCAAGTCGATATTTCTCAAGAGAATGTTAGAATAAAAATAAAAGAGACAGGAGATGTTTACAAAACAGTAAAAAGTGGTTCAGGTCTCTTTGCAAAAAAATGTAAAGAGACTGGAATCTGGATAACAGAAAATATAAAAGATATACAGGAACGATATAAGAACCGTGATAACAAAAAAGCCTCAACATTCCTCAACTTTCTTAGCGAGTTTGCACCAGACTTTCCAAATGTTAAAGAAAAACTTTTGTCTAATACTCAAACTGACCTGAAAAATAAATTTAGAATTATTAACGGAGACCCCCAGCTTAAAAAATCTTGGCTAGTGAACGCATGTGTTCTTCACTATCTTATCGAGGAAAAAATGTCATCTATAATTGTGGTTCAAAATCTGAACGAAGCCATGAGACAGTTTGTCTCCAGAAGTAAGGAAATTTTTGAAAGTTGGAAAGACCTTGATTTTGAAAACGATTTCATTGTTTTAGACATTGAGAGAGGAAAGTTCGTCAGAGAAGAAGATTTTGAAGGGGCTATCTCGGGAGCAATCCCAAGAATTTTTATATGTTTAAGGAACGAATCTGATATGAAACCTCTCAACGATATGTTAGATACAATAAAAGATGACAATGTTAAATTCTCTCTCTTTGTAGACGAATGTGATATGTTAGACTCTGATAAAGAAGAGTGTAAGGCACAGATCGAACTTGATAGACTTAAGGAACATTCCACATTCTACTAAGGAATTTCTGCTACCCCTTTAGCTTCTCTTATGACGGACAATATCAATCTAGATTTAATATTTCAGATGAAGCATTGTGATGGATACAAAGACCTTTGTCAAATAGTTTTAAAAGACCTCCCAAAAACTCCGATGTACTGTCATGCAATTTCAGACGACCCTTTCAAAAAGGATAAGAATCTCCGTTCTTACATTAAAGATTTTTCAGCTACAAAACCTATATCTCTCTCAGCTCCCTTCAAAAATCAAAAACATCCTAGGTATGCGTTAGTAAGAATTGGAAAAACTATTGAACCTCAAGTTAAGCTGTCAGAGTATGTTTATAAAAAGTTTGGAGACAAAATAGTAAGTATAACTTACAACGGAGGAGATTCGGGAATTTCCCTCAGGGGTAAAAAACTTCCAAAAAACATTTTATTATCGACCCCGAATGGAGAAAAATTTTCTGAAAGTAAAGAAGGTGTTCATACTTTTAAAAATTGTCATATAGGTTCTATTATCGAATACCTCCAATCTCTCGGAGTAGAAAAAATACCGAGAATAATGGTTTTTGCAGGGGTTTTGGCAGATAGAGGAATTTCTTTTGGAGCGTGTAATTACACAGAGAGACTTTTTAAAAATTTAGTTCCTTGGCACCTCACTGAACTTTATTTTGTCGCTTCAAGAACCACAAACTTGGCAAACTGCATTCAAATCGCTTCCAGAATCTGTGGAGTTTTTCCTGACAAAATTCCTTTGTGTATCTATAGCAATGCGTGCGAAGATATCAGAAAATGTTATCACCTTCAAAAAGAACTTCTCGAACGAAGTGTAAAACGAAGCGTGGATGAAAAAGAAGCTTCAACTGTTCTCACTTCTCTTCCTATATCTTCCTGCAAAATTCCAAAAAATAGAAAAGTTATCTCTGGACTTAAGAAGGTTAACGACGATATAGTTTATGGAGGATACGATTGGAGTGCTGAAAATAAAAATCATATTCCATCTTCAGCAGAATTTTCAAACGGGGATAGACCTTCTGACTTTAACAAAACCTTGTCAGAAGATGAAATTAATAAAATCAGAAACGAAACTGAAAAGAAGGCTGAAGAAATGTTGAAAAATATGACCGAAACAGAAATTAAGAACGGTACTGATTATATTAAAAGACTTTACAAGAACAAGTCAGGATATATCTATAAAATTATTTCCAAATTTATTGATTGTGAGTTTGAATCTTTATCTGCAACACAGATAAAGGATGGTATCAGCGAAAAACTTGTAATCTCTAACTACGACCGCTGGGATATTAAACATAATAGATATAAACTTTTGGAGGAGGCGAGTAAAGGTAGATACAATATATGTTCAAATATAGTTGAAGCTTTGGACTTATTGGAAGATTAATTTTTATTTAACCAAAGTGAATTTAACTTTACATCTAAACCTTTTTCTAAAGCCATATTTATGGTTCCAATAGTTCCTTTACTCTCTTTGATATTATCGTGATAAGCTAAAAGTATATCAGGGTTCTGTTCAATCATGAGTTTATTACGGATAGGTCCCGCACATTTTCCATATTTTCCCCAATCTGCTGGAAAAATCTTGGTATCGATGTCAAGGTCGTTACAAACTTTTTGAGCTATCGTATCTATACCGAGACACCCTCCATGAATAACAGAAATTTTTCCCTTCTCGTCTTTCAGTTCAACGAGTTCTTTTTTTATAGGTGTATACCATTTTTCTTTTTTAGCGTTTCTATCCCCAGAAATCAAAACTACATAAGGAGTACTGTTCATTTATATTTCAAACTTATATTTATTTATATTCAATTTTAAGAATAGATGTACTCTTAAAATTACAACATGTACACATATCCAAGTGCAAGTCAAGCAGGACAAGATAAGTTTGCATATACCGTTCTTTCAGGAAAAAGAAACGGTACTTACCTTGATATAGGATGTGGAGTTGCAACAGAAGTTTTTACTGGACATAATGGAGGAAATAATACAGTGAATCTTTTTCGCGAACTAGACTGGAAAGGCTACGGTTTTGATATCGATATTAACAACGTCAGGTCTTGGAACGATTCGAGATGCACCAAAGACCCTATTGGAAATAAGTGTTTCTGGGAGGATGTAACTAAAGTAGATTGGAATCTTTTTATTTCTCAGAACGAGCTTCTCCAAGATACTATTGACTATATATCTTTTGATGTTGACGATGCTACAGTAGAGGCTGTGAAAAATTTTCCTTGGGACAAAATAAGATTTAGGGCGATGACAATAGAACATGATGCATATAGGGTCGGAAGCCAAACTAAAGAGTTTATAAAAGAAACTCTTTTCAAACACGGCTATGATCTTGTATGTGAAGACGTGAATGTTGATATTGGAAAACTGGTCGCTTTTGAAGACTGGTGGGTAGACTTGAAAACAGTCGATAAAGATATTGTAGAAAAATTGAGATGTAAAAATAAGATTGGGCATGAAATATGTACAGATGTAGATATAGATGTAGACGTAAATATACCTTCATCTGCCCTTTCCATCCCAGTGTCTATAGGTGAAGCTATTGATAAGTTTACAATTTTAAAAATTAAAAAGGAAATGATAACTGATAGTGAAAAACTTATACATATCAACAAAGAAATTTCAGTCCTTCAGCCTCTACTTGGGGATTATATTGAAAAGATTAGAAATTTTTATGATGCTCTGTATAAGGTTAATTACAACATATGGGTTCTCAGCGATACTGTTAGAACTTTGAGAAAAGATAGAAATTCTGAATACACGAATACTCTCCAGAAAATACTAGACGAAAACGATATTAGATATGGTATTAAAAATAAGATTAACCAGATTACTGGGTCAGTTATCAAAGAACAGAAAAATTATGTCGGAGCCTCAGTTCCTCCGACAACACAGCTTACAAAAAATTATATTTGTGGAGGGAAGATGGGAGATTTAATACACTCTATGTACGCTCTTTTTTTAATGTATAAGAAGGATGGAAGTAAAGCTAATTTGTACATTTCTGACACATTCTCAAAGAATACACTGCCTTTTTCATTTTCTTTAGAGAGAGCTTATGAGGACTCTAAAAATATTATTGAACAACAGGAGTATATAAACAGCTACCAAATTTTATCCGACGCTCCTAACGTCGTCGCAGGTTCCGATTTTATTGAACTGTCGTCTTGGAGAGAATCTCCTAACCTGTATAGAACAGGTTGGTGTGAGCTTATTTCGAGCCATTTTTCTCTCCCAGAACTTCCTATGAAATGGATAAGCTTAAATTCAACAACCCCGAACGAAAATATTGTAATTCACTTCCGAAGTCGAGGGCACGAGGATAACACAAATTTTCCTTGGGAAAAAATTCTATCTGAAAATGTGGGAAAGTGTAAGTTTATCACATGTGATAAGACTGATTGGGACAACTTTCCGCATAAAAATCTCGTCCCTCTACAAATTTGTACTCTCACAGAGCTTGCATATGAGATAGAAAATTCAAAATTTTTTATCGGGAACCAGTCTTCCCCTTTGGCTATAGCATGTTCTATGCATAGACCACTGTTGGCAGATTTACTAAACCACCCCATGGATTCACTCATGTACAAAACAGAACCTAAGAACAACCCCAATTTCTTTTGGATTTGGAGGGATGAAAAGTTTGTGAATGGAATAGAAAAGTTTATACGGTTTTAACTCAGAAAAATACCCCTTTCCTTGAACCCCTGCTTAGATTGTATTTATCGGAAACATGAGACAGTAAAGGGAAAACCCAATACTTTTCTTCGGGGACTCTAGATATTTCTATAATACTAAAACCATTCTCTTTTCTAAGCTTATCAAGAGAACCGAAAGAAAAGTATCCACAGTAGCAAACGCAGATTTCAAAGCTGTTCTCAGGTCTAAATAAACTTATTAAGCTTTTCATTCTTAATATGTCGTCCTCGTAATTACAAACGTTTATCTGTCTATTGTCAAACATGCCCAAAACTGTAAATAAAATTTTCGACTCAGTATCGAGTAAATTTTTTAAAAATTTTTCTATCCTTGTTTTAGCCTTATCTTTTCCATACTCCTTAAGGTGAGGAATTCTCATACCAAAAACATTTGAGTCTCCAAATTCATTCCTGTTCGTATCAAAGTCAAAGTACTTATCACAAGTATCTTCTAGCCCTTGTAAATATAGGTTTAGAATAAAGAGGTTTGTACAGTCTGGCGTTGAGACACACCAGTCGAACGGGGAGTTCCCTGAAAAAATCTCAAGCTGTTGCATAGCTTCTGTTGTTGCACAGTTTATACCGAGATTTATGAGTTTATCGAACGACATTTTTCGTATTAAAAACTTATACGAAAAGTTTAAATTATGAATCTTGAGTCTTTACAAGGTATCTTAGGGTCTCTATTACAGGAGATGAACCCATTGGAAATGGAAGCTATTCTAAATATCTCAAAAAAATATCCAAATCTTAGTGAAGTTCCTAGAGAAAAGATACTGAAAGAGTTTGCGGACGCCGGTATAGATGTTCTTGAGCTTCAAAGAAAGGCTCAAGTTAGACGCTCAGAAAAGATGAGTGAAGCGAAGGCGAAAAAGGTTGGAAACAACGAAAAGTGTCCTTGCGGGTCGGGTAAGAAGTGGAAAAAGTGTTGTAAAGTGTAAATTTTTATATTGAATTATAATATAAAAATGTTAGGAATAAATTAGTCAAAAAAGACTGGTTTCATAATGGCATCAATTTTACGCTAAAATGTGTAAAATATACGAACCTCAAGAATCAATTTATATCTCCCCAATCAATCCCCTGCATAAGTAAGGGAATACTCCTACATGTGACAAGTATTCCAAAACTTCCTTACTATTATATAGGACAGAAGCTTTGAAAATAAGCTCTTTGCTGATGATATTGACGTTAGCCCCCTTTTCTACCAGAAATTTTAGTATATCGATATGACCGTAAAGAACCGCATTTCTCAGAGGTTCCTCAAAGTAAGTATGAATGTCGGCTCCATTTTCAACAAGGAACTTTACAAGTTCAAACTTTCCGTATTTGGAAGCTACCCTAATCATCAGACCCCCTTCAGAGTTCACATCAGATATACCTTTATCTAAGAGATTTTTTACAAACTCTACGTCTCCAACCTCGCTTGCGCAAGATAGAACGTTTCCTAGGTTGTAAGTTACATTGACCCCAAGATTAATAAGGTACTTTATAATCTCAAGATGTCCGTGGGTACACGCTGTATGAACAAGTAAATTTTCATACTTCAAAGGGTTTGCTCCCAATGAAATTAGGTATTTTAACACATTTAGATTTCCACCCACGCACGCGTGCATCAGACCGAACCCTTCAGTTGTTAAATCTATTTTGTACTCCTCTGCTAAAAACTTTAACATTTCAATATTCCCAGATATACATAAGTACTCAAGAATATCGTTGTCATGAATATTATGACCTTTCTCTACTAACTCTTTCACCTTTTCAAAATTATTTTCAGATACAGCCTGTTTTAAAATAAAATTCATTTATTTTAAATATGAAGGAGGGGAAAAAAATCAATTTGTGAGCGTAGCGAACCAAGTTCCGAAGGAACCGAACCTATGGAGCGTAGCGAACCTAAAAATACCCGATTCTCTCGAATACATTTTACAGTGAAATCCAAGATGTTATCTCGTTTATAACATCAGGACATATATCAGTATTTTCATAAAGAACTTTTTTTACGAAGTTGTATTTCTCCTTAGTTTTTACTTTTGTGTATTCTCTATTGAAAACGGTATCATCGTAGAAAAATTTATTGTATGAAATTAAATCCCAATTCCAAGGTTTATCTGGATTTTCAACAATATCTTTGATGGCAATGTTGGGGTTTTTTGAGAGACGATACCAATTCCACCGCCGAACTTCGCCAACGGTATCTGGATTTTCAAGAATATCCTTAAAGGTGATGTTTGAATTTTCTGAGAGACAATTCCAATCCCACGGTTTATCAGGGTTTTCAAGAACATCTTTAAGGGTAATGTTGGGGTTTTTTGAGATATATGCCCAATCCCACCGCGGAGCGGAACCAGGTTCATCTGGGTTTTCGAGAACATCTTTCATAGTAATGTTGGGGTTTTTTGAGAGATGATACCAATTCCAATCTCCGGTGGGGTTTTCAAGAACGTCCTTAACAGTAATATTGGGGTTTTCTGAGAGATAATTCCAATCCCAAAACAAATCGGAACCATGTTTATGTTTAGCTTTGCCAAAGGTATTTCTATTTTCAAAAATATACTTGACAATAATATTTATATTGCTCGAGAGATACAATCTATCCCAAGGTTTATCAGGGTTTTCGATAATATCTTTAAAGGCGATTCCAGGGTTAACCGATAGCCGTGCCCAATTCCACTGCTGAGCAGATGAAATAGAATTATCTGGGTTTTCAATAACGTCCTTGAAAGTAATATTTGGGTTTCCTGAAAGTTGTGTCCAATTCCACGGTTTATCGGGGTTTTCAATAACGTCCTTGAAAGTAATATTTGGGTTTCCTGAAAGTTGTGTCCAATCCCACGGTTTATCTGGGTTTTCAATAATATCTTTAAAGGTGATGTTGGGGTTTCCTGAAAGATATTTCCAATTCCAATCTTTATTGGGATTTTCTTTTACAAATTTTATTAAAGATACAATGTTGTACTTGTTCTCTTTTAAGAAAGACTTTTTTTCAGTATGAGTGAACCGTAATTTCGTCATTTATATTGATACACAATATAAATACAGAAAAATCAATTTTGTGAGGTTCGAAGAACCGAACCAAGTGAAAGAGAGATTTACATACTGACGAAGGAAACTATTTCATTTATAATATCTGGACATATATTTGTGTTTTTATATAAGACATTCTTTACATGCTCTTTTCTCTCTTCGTTTCTCTTCTTCCATTCTCTATTGAAGACAGTGTCATCGTAAAAAAATTTATTGATTGAGAGATATTCCCAATTCCAATCTTTATCAGGGTTTTCAAGGACATCCTGAAAGGTAATGGTTGGGTTCATTGAGAGCCACGTCCAATCCCACGGTTTATCAGGGTTTTCAAGAACATCCTTAAGGGTAATATTGGGGTTAGATGAGAGATACGGCCAATACCAATTTTTATCTGGGTTTTCAAAGACATCTTTAAGGGTGATGTTGGGGTTGTCTGAGAGCCGTGCCCAATTCCAATTTTTATCAGGGTTTTCAAGAACATCTTTCATAGTGATGCTGGGATTTATTGAGAGCCGTATCCAATTCCAAGGTTTATCAGGGTTTTCAAGAACATTCTTAAGAGTAATGCCAGGGTTTTCTGAAAGACGTGCCCAATTCCAATCTTTATCTGTGTTTTCAAGGACATCTTTGAAGGTAATGTTGGGGTTTATTGAAAGCCATGCCCAATCCCACTGCGGAGCTCCGCCTAAAGTAGGATTTTCCAAAACATCCTTCATTGTAATGTTTGGGTTTCTTGAAAGCCAGCGCCAACTCCAAGGTTTATCAAGGTTTTCAAGGACATCTTTCATGGTGATGTTGGGGTTAGCTGATATAAAATTCCAATTCCAATCTTTATCGGGGTTTTCAAGGACATCTTTCATGGTGATGTTGGGGTTAGCTGATAGATAAAACCAACTCCAAGGTTTATCAAGGTTTTCAAGGACATCTTTCATGGTGATGTTGGGGTTAGCTGATAGAAAATTCCAATCCCAATTTTTATCAGGGTTTTCAAGGACATCTTTCATAATGATGTTGGGGTTCGCTGAAAGAAATTCCCAATATAAACGTTTATTATTAAAAAAGTTTTTTATTCTTTCCCATATACTTTTAGGGTTTCTGAAGGATTCTTTTAAAAAGTTGGGATATCCATTCTCCTCAAGAAAAGCTTTTTTGTAAGTATGACTAAACTTCATTCGTGTAATTTATATTGATATACAATATAAAATCAATTTTGTGATGTTCGAAGAACCGAACCAAGTGAAAAGTACCCGATTTCCGTGATTTTAATTGGCATGATTGTTATATTCACTGAAAGAATCTGTGTTTCTGTATGAACGAATAGAGTTTCTGTTCGCTTGAGGGCCCTGAGCAGTCACAGGTGTATTATTATAAGTTGCAGGGTAGTTGTTTTGAAAGTTTTGAGAAGACTGGTACTGTTGAATTAGTTTTTCCAATGTTTGTTTGACCTTATTGATGTCGGCTCCAATAACATCCTCACTAACCTTTTTACCCTTGAAGAAGAATTGATACGTCGGTAATCCCTGTGGTAAAGGCATAGTGAGTTTTTTGTCGAAGAGTTCTTTAACAACAGCACAAACGCCAGCTCGATTATACTCTTTCGCTAACATTGCATATTCTGGCTCGGTAGCCTTACAAGGCTGACACCAAGTTGCATAGATATCGATACAGACAATTGCGTTGCTAGATAGAATATCTTTCTTATGGTTCATGTCTTGAATTTCGACCACGCTGTACATGTCCTTATTTTGATTCTCGTCTACGCCAAGATTAGAAAAGCTTGCGTACATTTTTTAATGAACAAATTTACTTTTAAACTGATTTCTACAATTTAATATCGCTGAAGATTGGATTCGCAGTTAGACGGTCATATCTAATTGCATATTTTTTTAATAAAAACCCTGTATCCGATATCTATAGGTTCATATTTCCCCTTTATTTTATTTAGAAAATAGTCGATAGCTCTAACAGGCTTTTCAAAATCGTCGACTCTTGGGTCGTGTAAATTCCAGAGGTAGTCGTCGATGGCTAAAATTCCATTTTTCTTAAGGCACCCCCAAGATAAAACTAAATCTGAATAAGTTTCAAGACATTTATGACTTCCATCAACATAGATAAAATCGAACTTGAGGCTGTTAGATAAAAAGGTTGTCAATGTGTTCAAACTGTCCCCTTCGTACATAAAGACCCTGTTTTCCATACCAGCTTTTTTTATATTTGAAAAGAAGGTTGATTTCAGGTCGATGTCCCCTCTATAACACTCCTTCTGGTCTAATGACCAATTATCGACAGCGTACCCTATAGAGTTTGGAACTCTCTCTAGAATATTTATCAAACTTACACCGACATAAGTACCAACCTCGAGAATTAGAGGGGCATTTGTTGAACTCACTAGTTTCAAAACATTTTCAAAGATGGTTTTATCGTTAGGTACAGGAAGACCGTGTATCCAATTTTTCATACCGGCTAAATTTAATTCCATTTTTGTGTTTTGAAACAACCTTTTAAATCTTACTCATCATCGTCTGAACTCGAATCACTCTCTTCACTCTCGTCTGAACTCGAATCACTCTTCTCATCGCCATCCTCGCGTATATCCTTGAGAGATATAAGCTTGTTCACATCTACCATAAGGTCACACATGCCTGTTCCTATGTAAGCCTTCTTACCACATATAATATTCGCACTTACACCCTTCACCGGTTCATCCTGCCCATAAAAACCAGCCTCTAAAAAATTTAGCGTGGACTCCTCAAACGACGACCGTTGACAGACTGAGTTCACCTCCTGTTTCATAGTATATCTAGATATAGGAGAGATTGCCCCTTCAAAAGTCATTCTATCCACAAGGAGCATTACGTGACAGAGATTGATACCTTCCATGATTTCTGTAAACTGGTCAATCATATACTGACGAACCGCTTCAATTCCGAAGGTATGGTAAATATCCCAAATGTTGTTAGAAATTGTTCGTTCTTTATCTACAAAATCTAGGGAGAGAAGTTTCTTAAATCTTTTAGCCGAATCTAGAGGCTTCGATTTTGTTTTCTTAAACTTTGTATTTTCGTTAACTTTATCTCTTGCGTTTTCAGTTTCAACATACCACTCTTTCGTATTTGAGTCTTTTAGAAAAAATATATTATTTATCCCAGCGATTCCACAGATAATGATGTTTTCGATATTTGGCTGAACTATCTCTTCAAGATATATTTGTTTCATATTGTCCTTGGTCACAAAGAAAAGTTTTTCTTCAGGAATATCTATTTCGTTTGTATTCACAAAAATATCCAGCTGTCCGAAACAGTCTGGAGAGAAGATACAATAAAGGTCATCGTACTCATTCTCTATATATTCGGCGAGGTTTTTCAAGGAGAGTCTGTTCTCATAAAGAACATCCATGTCTATTTTTAAGCTTATACAGTTTTTATAATCTCTTGTGTCTGAAACAGGGGGGTTTGCAGAGTTTTTATAAAGTTCAAAAAAGATTTTGTACCAAGGCTCAGGTTTTTTTTCTTCGACAATCTCAAACTCTAGAGTGAGTTTCTTAAAAGTTATTTGAGCAAGAGAATGTCCTATGATTTCTCTCATTCTGACCATATCAAGAACAGGCTTATTATTTTCAAGGTCTTTTATGTAGATGTAGTAAAGGGGACTCTTTATCCTTGCGGTCGCGCTTAGAAGTTCAGAAAATTTTGAAACGACCGGTTGTTTGTCTGAACTTCCACATTTGTGAAAAACATTGAGATTCGCCTGCGTCTGCTTCTCTCCGATACTCTGTGCCATAATAATCCCTATGTTTTCACCCGCATTCGCCAGAGAGTCGTAGTAGTCATTATAAATATCTGTTTTCAGTTCAGGGATGATAGATGGAAAAACCTCACACTTCTCTAACTGAACTCGAAAGGAAGCTTTTATCCCATCGTTTATAGATTTAGCTACAGCCTTAGGGATATATTGACTAGGTTTTATTACACTTAGAATATCCTCAATCTCCTCTGATGTTAAAGGACGGAGTTTCTCTTTGAAGTCTGAAGCGTCGTCATCAATAATTTTCCCGACAGGTTTCCCAACGGATTTTTTACTCACCTTAACTGGTGCAACAGCGACAGGTTTTTTACTCACTTTCGCTGGGGCTATAGCGATAAAAAGTTTCACTATATTTTTACCCTTATTTTTCATCATTTTGATATTCATGTAAAGATGGAAGGAAATTTCAATTTTTTACATCTACTATGTAAAAATAAGCGGGTCTTGATGGGAAATAGTTTATATATACATCAGAACAACATGGATAACATCGTCATACATGTGTGTTTTTTCCAAAAGAAACTTTTTAGTCTTTTCTCTCTTTACTGTCCATCTTCGTTTTCCTTTTCTATATAAGACAGGGTCTTTGTAAAATTTATTTTTCGAAACTAGAACTCCAACTTCATTTATAGGTACTAAGTTATTCTTAAGAATGTCGTAAAGTGTATTTACATCTAGATTCGGATTTAACAGAATAGACCGAGTATCCCAAGGTAAATCTGAGTTATTCTTAATATTTTTCATGGTAATATATGGACTTCTTGATAATTCTTCTCGATTGGCGTAAAAAGTATCCTTAAATTTTCTAAAAGTTTCAATATTATAATTATCCTCAAAATTGTCGGTATTTTTACTCCATTCTAAAACAGGAGTTTTATATTTTTTCTCTCGTATTTTTTGTTCATTCTGAAATATGGTTTGCCAATCCCAGCCTTTTGTCTCATATTTTGTTATCATATCCCAAGTTATATTTGGGTTATGAGATAAAAAACCATAATCGTAAGGTATAACTGAGGGAGGAAAACATTGGAAAATTTTTTCTAACATATTAGGGGCTATAAAATTTTCTTCTTTTATTTTAGGGTTTATAGAGCCTTTCATTTGTGTTTTATTCATAATCTGATTGGATATTTCTCAGTTTTAAGCATAAATTTCAATTTATGAGGGCTGAAAAATTGAAATTTATGACTATAGTCTAAGTCATAATAAAAATGGAAATCTATGTGAATCTGGTAAATGTGAATATAAACATTAGAGCTGAAGTCAAGGCTGAGACTGAAATTTTCCCCTCTCTTTTCTGTGTAAAGGATACCTTGCGAAAGGGTATATGTACGTACACATTTTTAGGGGACGATGTATATACATTTTTGAAGGATGTTTTGAACGGAAAGTTTGATGGTTTTCTGTCCGACCCGAAAGAGACCAAGAAGTTTCTTCGGTTCTACATGAATTTTATACTAATAGGGCGCTAGACGCTTCTGGAGTTTTACAGCTTTTTTGTACGTGGTCTGGTTCTGTGGGGTTTGAACACTTTCAACTTCCTTTAGAATATCTCTGTTCTGTTCTAAAAATTTATTATGTTTTTCTTTCTCCATATCCTCAATCAGAAAGTTATATGAACTTTCTAATATCGAATGGCCTATCTTCTCATCAAGACCGAATATTTTTTTCATTGCATTGTTTATCATAAAGTATGAGAAAGAGACTATAGTTTGATCGGTATACATCTTATCGTCTTTCATTATTATCTCAACCATATTTATATCTTCAACAGAAATGTTTATTCGATTGGCAACAAATAGAACACAGAACAACCAAAGATAACTATGCATTATACAGTAAAAATCGTTATAACCCCCTCTTTTTCTTAAATCTTGAAGTCCGACCGGACACGTCTTGTTGTAAGGTACAATAGTCACATTGTTTTTACTCGCTTCTCTCAACGCCTCTTCAAGTCTCTGAGAAAAATTTAAAAGAAGAACTCTCAAACCACTTTCTTTCCCTTCAGGTTCATAAATAAAAATTTGTATAGTATCACCCTTACGCGATATGAAAAGCATATTTCTATGTCTGATTTCTACTTCCCCTTTAGGAAAAAAGTTGAGACTTAGATTGATATTGAACATACTGCATTTTACATCGTTCATATCTTGCCAAAGCCTGTTTGCCAGATGTTTTACAATATCTATGCTTTTATTCATAAAAGAAAAATCATACTCTTTAGGCTTCTGTTTTGATGAAAAATTATTATAGTCTTTGAAAGACCTGTATTTTATACTATACTTGAAATTCTCATCGCTCTCAAGGAGTATAAATCCAGGACAGAAGGTTCTGATATTATCTGCATCAGTAAAGTTTCTAATGATATCAAAATAGATGTTCGGAAAATACCTTTCGATATTTGCATATAAAACCTTATTGTAAGTATCTATAGGAAATTCATATCTAATAATCCCCTTGTTTTTGTAATTAAAATTATCTACAATATGAGAATGTTCAAATACTGGTATAAATTTAAGAGCTGTTTCTACTAGGGTTGGAATGTCATTCTTTGTTTCAATCTGATTCATTTATAAATTGATTTTTTTTATTTCTCATTTCATCTTTCAAAATGAGAACAAATTTAATCTACGTTGATTTAACCTCAACTAAAACAAAACTAATTCTGACTGCAATTTTTCTCGTATTTACTGTTAGTTTTTTTATGATAGGCAAATATGCTTTGCCTAATTGTAAAGAATGTAATTTACAAACATCTACACAATATTTACCTTGTGAATCGTGTCCTACATGTCTAATTCCTTCCCCCTGCCCTCCCATTATGAATATTGTAATTTGTCCTATTGTAATAAACTGTTCAAGGATTGAAGGGTTTTACGATGGAATAAACGGAATGAATGGAAATATTTTTATAGTGAACAAAGGGTACCATTTCTATGATGTTTACAATTTTACAAACATTACAATACCGTTGACCACGACACAACTTTTATTGGACAGTACAACGGTCTATTCGCAAAATAGAAGTTGGACTACAACAGAGCCTTCTCTCGGAAAGATTCAAGTTGAGACTGAGAATAACGTTTTTGTAAAAAGAGTATAAATTATGTATGTTTTTGAACGGGAAATAAGAAAGTGGAACGTGAGTGTGTTTTTGTGTAATCAAATTCTGGAAGAGAAGACGTATAAGTGAATTTTTGATTTTTCACAATATCTTCCATACTCAACCGGTCTTTTTCGGTATCGAATATATTTCTCTCTATATCTTCCAGATGTAAATCTTTTTCTTTGTAGCAAGTAACCAACGTGGTTATATTCAGATTTTTATTTTTCTCTTCTTCGTAAGTATCGAATATATCTTTAAAATTTTTTAATTCATAGTCTCTATCAATATCTACTAGAATAAGAAGGTTAGACTTGAGTTTCTTTTCTTTATAAGCTATCTGTCTCTTCAAAATATCGTTAACCTTCTTTCCAATATCTTTTGAAAAATATTCGTGTATAAAAATATCCGGAAGCTTTCCAGAGTAAAACTCAACGTCGCAAGAGTTGCCACAGAAAACTATAGTTTGGTCTACGACGGTTCGCAGTTTTTTTGCTAGAAAATCTACATAGAAAGTCTTTCCTGAATACGGTTTTCCTTGAACGACAGTGAGCTTGTTAAGAAGGTTTTTTGGTGATAAAGAGGTGTTCATGTTTTTTTAAAATATGAATATTTTAAAATCTATATTATTTATTCAATTCAGTCTCTTTCTAACATTCTCGATACACTTTTTTATTCTTGTGTATACACTACTTTCCATATTGTCCGAGTATACTCCTGAGAGGAGAGAAAGTTCCATTAGAGAGTCGAGAAGCTTTTTTTCTGACATATCATACATAGGTTCGCATTCTAATACAAACGTCCCTACAGAATCGTCCAAAAGTTTTCTGAGGAAAGTGGACTCTCCTGAAATCGCTAATATTTCTATTAAAATATGTGTGAAGGACGATAGGGAAAATTGTGTGGTTTTTCTATTATAAGATAGTCTCTGGTTTAAAACCGTTATAAAAGTATCGTAGATTGTACATTCAGAATTCATTTATATATCAGATATAGATGAGGGAGAAAATCAATTTTGTGAGGTTCCTTTAGGAACCGAGCCTTGCGTAGCCCTTGCGGAGCCCTTGCGGAGCCCTTGCGTAGTTCACAAAATTGTACAGAACTCACAATCACTTCTCGTTTCTCTTCCAATAAACCCTCCTTTTACCACATGAGTTCCTAAATTGGTTTTAAACCTTCTTTCAGGTTCTGTTCCCTTTACAAATTTAAGCTCTATTTCTGGAGTCAGTTCATAGTCTGCCTGTAAGCCGAATCTAAACTCTGTAAAGTGTGCATACTCTGTAGGGATACTTATTTCATATTCGTTCGTATTTCTAAAAAATTCTTTTCGTTCGATGACCATGTTGTTAGCCATGATTATCAGAATATCGTTCACGACAAAATCTCCTGTCATAGAGACCAGAGAACCATGCTCGTGAAGATGTATGTTATCAGTCTCGTAGAGAAACTTTCCTGAAGGAATTTTTCTGATATGCTTAAAGTTCAGTTTCATATTTACGTTATGTAAAAAATTGATTTTTTTAAAACTATATTTTGAAGGTCAAAATGAAAGATTACAGCTGTCCTTGGAATTTACAAAATTACTCTTACGCTTCTGTGTTAGGATGTAAATCAAAGTACCATAATACTTTTCTACTCAATTTAGACTTGAAAAAGTTATGTGAAAATTTAGATTCTCATCTTTCAGATTCAGAAATATCTTATGAAAAAATGGAGAAGCTTGCTCGTCCTTTTTTAAAAATTATGAAGGATATTTCACAGAGTGCTATTATTGGTGAAGAGGATGTTGTTGACAATTACGAATACAATCCAGCCTACTTTTGGTTAGAAATTTGGAATGTGATGTTTTTCCACTATCAGAAAAACACAGAAAACCTCGAAAAGATAAGAAAGGTTATTGAACCCAGCATTTCAGCATGCCACTATTCAGAATTTTGGAAATAGTTTTTAATTGTAATATAACCGAACCTTATCGGGTATTTTTTACGGTATGTAAAAAATTGATTTCTCATCATGGAAATCGGGTATTTTCTGTCTTGGACAGAAAATTGATTTTTTTAAAACTATATTTTGAAGGTCAAAATGATGCAAAATTTTCTTGGTGGAATTCTTATTGAAGGGTTCCTTCATATTTCTATATTGGCTTTCATGAACACCCCTTTCCTTCTTTTGAATTTGATGGGAGGGGCTCTATCAGTATTTTTTATTTTTATGTTTTTTTACTTCCTGATAGAGATGCGAAAAGAGAACAGGGAGGATATTTTAAAGATGCTCCCTGCAATTTTTGGAGTTATTGTATCGTTCACTTTCGTATTTTTGACGAAAGACTAATTTTATTTTTATATTGTAAATCAATATAAAAATAAAATCTACTTAAACCAGCCCATGCCCGGTATACTCGGCATGGAAGATAATATTTTTTCCCCCACCATACCTGCTACATTATTGAGAATAGCCTTGAACATTTCTACTATCCACAGATAAAGATTGTTCAACTGCATCGTTCCGTACGCATAAGTTCCACGTGCAATATCCTTAAAAGACTCTGAAATCATAGGACTCATCCACTGAACAAGCAGAGAACCAGAATCTATAGCCAAGTCCCTTGAGTAAGTGAACGCGTTGAGAAGATGAGCCGTGATTTCTGGATGGTAGTTGTGTAGTTTGTTGAAGGCTGTTAGAACACACGCAGATAAAAGTAGCAACATAAAGAGTCCGTATACAAGATACCAATACTTTCCGAAAAAATGCCAGAAAGCGTATCTTGCGGGAGCTAAAACTATAATATTGAAAGCCTCAAATGGAGCTGACAATATTTTTTTCATAACCCCGTACTTTGACTTATACCAGACGTTTATGTACTTTTGAAGTTCTTGTTGTTCTCGTATATCCTTAGTTGTGTGTATAATCTGGTCTTGTTTAACATCTATAGTTTTATTCAGGTTCTCAAGTGCTTCAAGACGGCTGTTGGTAGCGTTCATAGCCTTCATAATTTCGGCGAACATTTTCTGAGTTTTAGTTTCGTCCACGAGACCGGCTTCTTCCTCCTCCTTCGATTCTTTACGTTTTCTCTCTTCATCCCCCTTTCTAAAATCTTTTGATATTTTTTCAGTTATGTTTTTTGTCAAGGTTAGAACATGCATTTCAGAAGAGTTTTTAGCCTTCTGAGTTTGAAGAATTTCTGAAGCTTTTATAGGGTCAATTTTATCCCCTCTCATCAGATTCTCAAACCTTTTTTCAATGTTATCATCAATCATTTTACTCACAACAGGGGTATTACTTTTCTTTTCAAGGTTCTCATACCTTGTTTTTAAATCTTCAAGATTTTTAGCAACCTCCTCTATCTTTTTCTTCTCGTCCGGTTTGACCTTCTTCAGTCTCTTTTCACGTTCCGCTTCAACTTTTTTGTATATCTGAATAACATCCTTTGCATTTTTATCAAAGGGGTCGGTATCCAACTTCAGACCGTTGTTTTTACACCAAGGACGACTCTGGGTTATCTTTAGGTCGTTTATGTTGTCTTCACAAGGCGGGGGGTTGGCACAGATGTGTAGAAAGGAGGAGGGTATACTCTTTTTCTTTGATGTATAACACTTCTTATCAAGATAACATTCTAAAAGGTGTATACAAGTATCATTCTTCAACGGCATCACTCTCAGAGATTTCTCCCACTCTCTCTGAGATTCTTTGAAGACCTCCTCGAACTCTTCGATGTCTTTTTTGGAAGGTTTATCGTTTATACTCATGATTGTATATTTATTTATGGTATATAAATAAATAATTTTTGGAGAGACCGTTCAAAAGTTAAATAAGAATACTCTCAGGTTCTGAGATGAAGCTTTCCAAGACTTTTTTGAAGTCGTTATCGGGGTATAAATTTTCACAGAGAACCCAGACCCGTTCTGTACCTCTCCAGTTTTCTAATACACTTCTCAACATATCCATGTTTTCTCTTAATGTTTTCCTAAGAATCTCTTTTTCATCTTTTGCGAACCTAAGTTCTCGTCCGATATTAAACTTTTCAACGTCGATATTCCACACCTTCTCACCTTTCCTTATAAAATTCCTATAAGCAAAATCTCCCAGAGCAAAAACTTTTCTCACGGCTATCTGAATCAGGAACGAAAAGAGAGCGTTCGCGGAATTCATAAAACTGGATGGTTTTCCAAAGCTACAATCTTCCCGTTTGAAAAACTCCTCAAAATCTACAACTTCAGTTTCAGGCCAAACCTTGCTACTTTTAGAGACGGTTTTGTATTCACCGTCGAAGATGTCTTTAAAGATGTAAAAATATCCTGCTTGTCCGTCCTCAAATTTATTTCTCATTCCCAAGGCAGATTTTATGCCACTTGGGATAAGGAGCTTAACCGTGAATGGGATAGTGTTCACCCCTTCTAAAAGTCTAAAGATAGATTGAACCGTAGAGAGATGATGATTAAACTCCAGAAAAGGCCCTTTCACAACAACTTTCTCTTTCTCCTCAGTTTCAGCAAAGTAGGTGTCTTGTTTGAAAGCCGACGTTACGAGCTGAGCTCTAGCTTTGAAAGTTAGAATGGAATCTTCTTTCTCCAGATTTTCTATGAAAGAGTTTTTTATTTTACTTTGTATGTAACTCTCTTTCAGATTAAAAAAATCTGGAAAGTTTGTGTATTCGAGCGTAACTAGAGACCCTTCAACCGCAAAATTTACGTCGTTCATACCGTTTTTTCTTCCGTTAGAGGTGTGTTTATCCATGACGTAGTCGTTCACTCTGAACGGTTTTTCAAGTACAACGTTAGTATAAGATTTTAACGAAGACCTATCGGTAGATACATAAGAACTCGGAATAGAATTTTCGTAAACGTACAGAAGAATCGGATGCATACAGCACAGAAAACTTTCTTTGCAAGTCAAGTTCCTGTACCAACTTTCACAGGTTTGTATAGTTTTTGAAACAAGCTCTGAAGGAAGAAATTCCCTTAGAATTTTAAATATTAGAAAGCCTGCTCTGGAAGAGGTAAGTCCGTAGATTTTCTTATCTACAGAAGGTAGCTCCAGAATTTTTCTACACACTCCCCAAGCTTGTACAGACTTTGTTCTTAGAAGATTTTTGAACTCTGTAATGTACTCTGGGAGAGAAGCTTCGTCGACCTTTTCATCTGTTCTCTGGTCTAGCTTTACGTACGAGTAGAAACGGGTGTGAAGACTGAAGCACATCTCTCTTATTAAATCACAAAGGTCTCTGGAAAATGACGTTTCGTTTTGTACTTTCTCCAGCTTCGAATTCACATAGAAAAGAAGTTCAGGGTTAGCGAGACCAATATCTTCAAGATAAATTATTCTGAGCCTGTTGAAAAAGTTTGTGATACAAGACTTCAGAACAGGGTCATTATTTCCGGTTCTGATTCTATAGATTCTGAACATGTCCAGTTCACATGCGAAAAATTGAGCCTTCTTAACCAACCCCCTTCTGATATACTTCTGCAAGGCCGATTTTAAGATATCGAACGGAAATCCGTTTACCGACCTGACGTTTCTGTACTTTATCTGAATTTTATTGAGAATGACATCCAAGTCCACTTTGTAATGTTTCTCAGAAACACGAGATACATAATTGTCCATTTTGGAAATTATATGGAAGAAGGGGGAGGAAATCAATTTATATTAGCCTGAATCCACTCTAAAACTTTGTCAGTATTGTACCCACTAAAAGAGCTGATATTGAAACATTCGACTATATTTTTCCCCTTCAGAAAGAAAGCAATATCTCTAGGTTTAATTTTCCTTTCTAAAATATCGGCTTTAGTTCCGCATAAAACTATGGGTATATTCTCACAGACTCTCCTTATAGTTTTCAGCCATTTCGACAAGCTTTTGAATGAGTCTCTGTTAGATAAGTCGAACATTAGTAAAAACACGTCAGTTCCGATATAGTATCCGTCTCTCAGACCTTCATACTTTTCATCTCCAGCTGTATCGTAAAAGACAATGGGTATATCTTTGTATGTAAAATTACTTACACTTACAGCCATAGTAGGCTCATACGAGGTTGAAGTTGTATTGTCTACAATTTTCGATACAAATGTAGACTTACCAGTCTTAGCGTCTCCTACCAAGGTTATTTTCAATGTTTTTATATCCATTGTAATTTATACAAAAAGAGAGGGAAAATATCAATTTTAATTTATAAACTTATTTCCATTCTAAAAATGAAGACAAATTTTGCTGAAGCGCGATTAGAAGCTGAAAGAAAAAAACAAGAAAAAGAGAACGAAAAAGTGGAACATTGTGTATCCCTTTTTAAAGAAGCTTATAACAAGCACGGGAACGAATGGAAAGAGGTTATCAAAAATACTTCTTACGATTCCATTTTTGTAGACTACCATTTATATAGATTTTTTAATCAAATTCGAAATGAGGTATTTTTAGGGTTGAAAGATTTTGCATATAATTTTTTATGGAATTGTATTGAATTACAGCGTGATAAAATTAAGGGAGAAATTAAGCGTATGTTCGGACTGTCTATGACTATTAGATCTAGTTTAGGTTCAAATGTTGTTGACTATCAAAACTGTTTCCATTTTGAATTTTCACATGTGAAAGAACCAGAACTTGAGAATAAAGAAAAACCTACAATAGACGATCTTGGTAAACTACTCTCAGATAAACAAGCAGAACTCAAGGCTAAAAAGGAATCGGAGGAGAAAGAATGGTTAGATTCAAATCGCGATTTTGTCGCGAGAAAAACTGAAGAAGGAATAAAGCTCTTCGATGAAGCGTGTGAAAAATACGGTAAAACATGGGAAGAAAGTATGAAAACTGAAGAGAAGCCTTGGAAATGTGTAAATTCCTTTTTATGGTACTCTGAAAACAAGGCATTTTCAGGGTTGATTCCACTTTTCAAACACATGGAACCTTTACATTATCTTGTACAGAAGTCTATCAGGAACGCTATCGATGAAAAATACGGGTTGAAAGTGGTTATCACAACAAGAGGTTTCGGAAAGAGTTTATATCTCGTATAGGTTATTATTAATTCTCGTTGAGAATTAAATATTTTTTACGTTTATAACGTAAAAAATATAACACCACTCAGGTTTCAAGGGGTTTTTCGGCAGGCTGATTCATATTTTTTTCAATTAATAAAAGACGGTCGTTTTGAGCTTCCAATGTTTTTAGTATAGTTTGAATATCAGATTTTATACTATTTAATTGAATTTCTCGAGTTGTTTGTTCCACGTGTTGCTGATGTTGAAATTGTGTGTTTTTATAATTATTTTCAAGAGTATCTAACTGTGTTTGAAAAATTGCAATTTTACTCCTATCAGGTCTTCCTGGCATTGATGATATACGATCCATGTTGTAGGAAATTTGGTTGCGTTTTTGTAAATATTCGCTAAAATTCATGATTTGTTATTGTGGGTGTATTATTTTAAACCGAATTATGGAAATAGGGTATATTCAAGCCTTCGGCAAAATTGATTTTTTCCCCAAAGTTTTTTTCATCTTTCAAAATGAACAGAAATGAATGTAAACACATCATGAAAAGCGGTTCCAGAAAGGGACAGTCTTGCGGAGAACGTTCGACTATAGAATCTAGAGTGTATATAAATTACTGCTTTACTCATGCTGAAAAACATAAGGAAGAGTGGGAACCTATCGTGAAAAGGATTGTAAAAGAGAGAGAAATTCAAGAAAAAAATAAACGCGAAGAGAAGCAGAAAAAGATTGATTCTCTCCCCAAAGACCAACTGAACGCTCAGAAAATTTTTGAAGCTTTACGTACATTTAAAAAAGATTCTCCAAACAGTATCACAGATTTTCTTCTCAAACCTGTAGAGAAAACTGAGGATACCATAGAAAAGGCTGTAGAAAAAATTTTACAACAGGTCATTGTAAACCTTATTTCGAACCCAGCCTTCGGCTCTGCTGGAATGCAAGATATCGTTGTGTATCCGTGCTCTTACCGAGGTTGGGGACGTGAAGAAGTCATGAACGAACTTGAAAAAAGACTGTACAAAGTGTACCCTCACGATGAATACTGTTTGTTCTTGAGACCTGATATTGTGTTATAATTAAAAATTCTCGTAGTCTGTAACATCTATAGTATCGCCGGTAAGACTGTTATAGACCTTTTTTACCTGTCCTAGCTCATTTGGGAAAAAACTATAAGTGAGAAGAGCATTATATTTATTGGGTTTTATAGGATTTTGAGCTTTTTTAATTTGAAGCTCTAACCATCTCTGAAAAACAACAGTCTCTTTCTCTGTAAGTTCAAAGGTTATTTTCTTTTTTCTATCCATTTTGAATATGTTCGTACTAATTTTAAATTATATTTATAATACTTTCTGTATTATAAAAAATGGATGAAAAAGTTCTAAAGTCTCTTTTAGAAGAGATTCTAAAAGACATGAGAGATATTAAGAACGATATTGAAAAAATAAAGGGAGAAATATCTGTTCTCAAAGGGGGTATTGGGGACGTTCAGAACACATGTGAAAATATGGACAGACATATCGGCTTCGTCGAGAATGTTTATACTCAGGTCAAAAGACCTTTGGAGTTTATCAAGGGAAAGTTTGAGTACTTCTCTAAGAATACTGATATGAATGTGAGACCTTCTCTACCGGACGTAGAAAGGACACATAAATTAATCTTATAGTTTACTCAAGTTTCTCAACTTTTACCGCAGTATACACTCTCTTATACTTCTCTCTGTTCTCTACTCTACCACTATCGGAGTCGTTGCAATAACCTGACCCTCCCGTACCACATCCTATCTCTTTGTAGTTAAAGAAGCTTAGGTCGAACTTGGACTTTCTCAGAAAGCCTTTTTTAAACTTCGATTCGAGAATAGGGACGTCTAGCGTTTTTGTTTCTGTTGTATAGTAATCCCCAATATTCACTTCTTCAGGGTCTGAACAGTATCCGTTATGAGTTTTCCCATTCACTCTGTAAGTTATCTTTACTCTGTTTACGAAACGAAAGTTTACACTTTGTATTAAGTCTAAACAGGTTGAGAGATTTTTAAAACACTTCTCCAGCTTCGGTTCGTCTGAGTACTGAGAAAAATGCCTCAACATATTTCTGGTCATGGAAAGTTTAGTTACCAGAGTATCAATGTCATCTTCGTTCATTTTACTTTAAGAAGCAAAGCTTAAAGTAAGTATAATTGGACATAGTTTGAATTTAAAAACGTGACATTTTATATTAAATAAAATGTCTACGATTGGAAAAAGTTTAAAGCAAGCTTATGAACAATATGATAAAGATATGAAAAAATATGCAGAAAATGAGGCTTTAATTTTAGAAAAAAAGATTAGAAGTAAAATTGATGACATAAAAGACACTGTATTTTTGGATTCGGTAAAACATGGTAAACCTTTACCATGTTTTAGTATTTATCATCGCAGTCATAATACTCAATTAGTAGTTCATAAAGCATATCAAAAAATAGATCTCTCTGATATGGATTTAAAATTGTCGAATATTTATCCATGGCCTTTAGGAATATATGAAGTATGTGTTTATTGGATTTAATACTTTTCGAAAATTGATTCTCCATGAGAATCGGATATTTTTTACGTTGTAAATGTAAAAAATTGATTTTTTTCTTCAACCCTTTTTTTAACACACAAAAATGGCTAACGAACTTAACCTCAATACACATTCTCTAGTGGAAGCAGAAATCTACAACGTCAGATTGTGTACCGATTTTATTCATGAATTTTATCGAGATTTTAAACAGATTTGGATTTCGAGCGAAAAAATTGTGTTCCACATTGATGGAGAAAAAATGTACATAAATAGAAGCGAAAAAAGTAATGCTGGCGTATCGTGTATGACACGTAATATTAAACCTTGGCCTACAACAGGACCACGTGCAAATGAACCCATCCCAGATTGGTACAAAGACAGTATTAAAGATGCAGAACGTCAAAAGCGTCAATCCAGATGTGAACCTGAAACTAAGGCTATAACTCTTCCTAAATCTTTCGTGAACGAACTTGTCCTTTATGGAAAAAATCAGGATGAACTTGAACTACGCCTTCAAAACTGTTTGAAACAGACACAAGAACTGAGACTGTTTTAACCTATAAAAAATTTTATTAAAATATTCTAATAAAATTAATTTAGCATACCAGCTTTTCAAACTTTCCGTCTATAGCCCCCAGACATGAGCCGACCTCTATCTTTTTGTACTCATTGTTCCGAAGGTTCAGTACATCAACTACGAGATGAAGTCCCCAAGGATGGTCGTCGCTCCTTCTAACGTATACATTTTCGGAATTCTCGCTTCGCTCATCTCCTTCGCTTCGCTCGGAGAAACAGAAAATATCTGGAAATACGCCGTAGTCGTGTACGTATACTACGAAATTTTTCATTTCCTGTATACATAGGAAACACTTAAACTTTCCATCCCTATTCTGAAAGGAGCTTATCATCTCCCTTATTTTGAAAAGAACCTCCTTTCCACCCTTGATAGAGGCTGTTAAGGGTGGATTATCTATATAGGTATCTTCGGGACGGATTAGGTACTTTACGTTCACGGTAGCATTCGCACGAGTTCTCATAAAAAAGCCTCCCTTCAGATACAAAAAAGCGTACATGAAAAAATCATCCTTATCTGAAGGTTCACACAGCATATCGAAAGTTTTCAAAGCTTTCATCGGAAGGGAGTAAGAATTTCTGCAAAGAAACTCTCTCTTCTCTGTTAACGATAACCTATTTGTATACTCAATATTGGGGATTTTCAATTCAGCTTCGTTTATTCTTCCATCTATCTCTAAAAATTTTCTTACCATTTTCTTATTGGAGTACAAATCGTGCCACTTTTTCCACCAATCTCCATTCTGGTCAAGAATCTCAGAGAGAGTGGTTTTATTTATACAGATTCCATCTTCATACACATGGCTGAACATATTACAGTCTGATATAACAACAGGTTTCCTTGCAGAAATCGCATAGTCTATTACGCTAGCGGGTCCCTTAATATCGCCTGTCGGCTGGTACAGAAAAATGTTAGCCGTATTCGAGTTTAAAAATTTTACCAAGTCTTCAGTTGTAAAAAATTCGTGAGTTATCATGAGCTTAATCCCCACCTTTACATTTTCAACATGACAGAGTCTGACCATCTCACACGTCAATCCGTGTACATAGACCATAACTAGCTTGATTATAGCTCTATCGTAGTTCTCATTTATGAGCTTCACAATCTCATGAAACCTCTTATTGGCACACCCAAACCCCATCGAACCGAAGATGGGGATATTAGGTCCACCTTCGCTGAACTCGCAGAATTCTTTAATCTCTGGTGTACTGTAATCGACTGTAGGTACGTTCTCCAATATCGGTCTCGGTAAAGATATGTTAGTTTCTGTTTCAGGCTCTGTTGGGTCAATATTCAATGTAAAATCGAACAGGTTAAGCTGTGTAGTTTCATGTGTTATCCCTACGTTCCTAACTTTTTTCTGAATAGTCTCAGGGGTTAGCCACTTCATATTAGAAGGGTAGTAGTTGTAGACTATCCAAACGTAGTCGTCTTTTATTGCCTCTGTATACTCCTCAAGAGTGTCTATTTTTACGTGAGTGTATACGATATTGGAAGAAGGGGATGCTGACTTTATGTCCGGAGATGACGCTTTCAGTATGTTAAAAATTTTCAATCCGTACTGATACACACCACAGACCACATTCTTCTGGTTGATAAAGAGAACTTTCTTCATTTTTAGAAAAAGAAATATCGTTTTAACTTTATAAAAATTAAAATATTCAAACCCAACTTATATTGAAACTTAGCTCTTTTTCTGAGCATGTATGTACACTTACATAAAAACCGTAGATGTGATCAGTAAGGTTATTATTAAACCACCCCGACAGATCACAGGGGTAAACCCCGTTAGGAAGTTCAATAGTTTCTGACAAGGTTATAGTATGGCCTCTTCTGTACTCCTGTGCAAGTCTCTTGTACTCTTCAGTCTCCCACCATTTTTTTATCTCAATTTTCAGCTGAGTCAGATAACCTTTACAGATTTTCTCTGTCAAAAGGTCTCTTTTTTCTATAGCGTCTTTTGTAGCTTTCCTAACGATTTCGGCGAAGTTTTCTTCTGGGGATGAAAAGAAAAGGAATGACATTTTTATATAGAAAAAAAATCTTTATATTGTAATTCAATATAAAATGAAAAAGGAGAGATTAGTCGTTGTCCTTCCATATTTGAAGTCGGAATTCTTCTGGAAGATTGGCCTCAATTAATTTTCTTAACTTTTCGAGATTTTCTGTATTTTTCTGATAGTGAAATAACATTAGCTGCCAAATGCCAATCCACAGGCTTTCTGGATGTTCTGAATATTTTTCAGCCAAGTCGTCAACTTTCATTATAGGTGTTTTGCACAATTTTACTAAAAAACGCATAAATGGTATATCTAAAGACAACATTTTTTCTGCAGATAGTTGTGGTACTGAACTGAACTCTTTGTCAAGGTCGGTACATAAAGACTCAAGTTTTGCGTTCACCATGGGTAAATTATAGTAATCTGATTCACAAAAAAAAGCGGTGGCATAAGAATAGTCTGGAGGGGTCCAAGGGCTTTTATAATTTTTCATTTTCTATATTGGAGATAAAGGTGTTTTTAAAAAGGAATTTCAGATGTTCAGAAATTTCTAAAGCGCCACTTTGCGTTTTTCAGTTTTTACTTTTGACTTATAAATTTTTTGAAAAGAAATAGTTATAAAATGAAAAATTCGAAAGTGACCACTTTGGGATTTTGGACCACTTTGCTAAAAAAGGCCTTTTTTATATACATATCACCCAACACAACAGAATTTGTTGTTGTTTGATTTTGAGAACGGTTATGACAGAAAGTTCCGTTGAAAAAATTAAGAAATTTGGTGATATTCGACTTTTTCAAATACACTTTGAATAAAATTTAATGACATCTATTAGAATTATTAAAAATAGCTTAAAGGAATACTGTAGATTCAAAAAATGTCATCTATATTTAAATGCGATTACTGTGGAAAAACCTACTCCTCAAAAAGCAACCTGAATACACATATAAAAAATGCGAAATTCTGTCTGGAAAAAAGAGGTCTCTTAGAAAAGAACGAAGAACCTAAGGTTCCAGTCAAAAAATTATTTCCATGCGAAGGATGTGATAAGGTTTTTTCGTCACAACAGATGAAAAATTTACATCAGGCGAAATGTGTTCAGTTTAACGTTAACATGTGCGAAGAAAAATGTAAAGAAAAGATATCCTCTTATCAGGAGAAATACGATGAAATTAAAAAAAGGTGTGAAGAGCTTGAAAGAAAACTTTTCTCATTAACTGAAAAGGCTATTTCAAAACCGACATCAACAATTGTACATAATAACAAGAACAATACAACCACTACAAATACAATCGATAACAGAATTCAGAGTGTCAGCGAACTTCTCCCTCACGACCCACAAAGATCTATAGGACTTGTCCATAATCTGAAAGAAGAACATGTAAAGAAAGGTTCTCGTGGATATGTGGAGTACGCAATGGAGTTTCCTCTCAATAAAAGAATATTCTGTTCTGACTTGTCTCGGAAAAAGCTAATATGGAAGGACGAGAATAATAATTTCGTTAATGATCCGGAAGGTATGAAACTGTTGCAAGCCTTTTTTGGACCTATAAAAGATGTAAGCAATGATTATATACAAGGGTTGCTTGACGGTCTTGCCGAAGAAATAAAAGATATGATGGATAAAGGACTTACTGTGAACGACCCGCCGTGTGCAGAAAAAAAGAGAGAATATGATTTTCTAAAGGCTAATCAGAGCGATATATTAAGAATACTTAAGGGAGAAAAAACCCCGTTAGGATTTGAGTTCAAAAGGGATTTGAGTTATGTTGCTTATGTTCCGAAAGCGTAATATATTTATATTGTATTGAAACCAATATAAAATTAATTATTTCTCAAACTCATCTTCCAACATATCTACAACATCTTCATCAAGAATATTTTTATCTAATTCTCTTCGTCTACGACAAGAGCCGAAAATAGATGTCATATAAGTTCTTATATACTTCGGCATAATTTTTTTATATTCATCCTTTATCTTTTCTTCAAGTATTTTTTCCTTTAGTTTCTCCATATGTTCAGCCTTAGTTTCATCGTAAACATTTTTTATTTTACAATTATATTCAAACAGCTTATCTTTTACACAGTTTTTCACAGCGTTTCCATACACGTCGACATCGATATGAGAGAAATCACACTTCACTGGAAAAAGTCTGTCTAGAGAGACTATGTAAAAAACAACCTTTTTCCCATTGTATTTTTTAGATTTTTTTGCGTTGCTAATTTTTATACTGTTAATACAGACGAGCTTCATTATAATATCAAAAAATATATCTGTTATATTAACCTCATCTATAGTAGGTCTTACGATTATAGGAATTACATACCCATTAGAGTATCCAATAATGGTAAAATTTTCTGTGTAGAAAAAATGTTCACCCTTCTCTCTTTTTTCATAATCGTCTCCGTCACCCCATTTTTCGTTAAGATTTACAGTATGGTCTATATTATACATAAATTTTTCATCCGGATATTCAGTATTAATATCCGACTTTAATTTTTTTATAGTCTTATCTATCTGCTTGAGGATTTCGTAATGTTCCGGCTCAGGTGTATTTTCTACCGCCAAAAATTTATTTTCATTCTTGTTTTCAAAATAGACACGACAATTGCAGTTGTAGTTATTATGTTCTTTTTCTAAAGTATCTGACCATCTGAACCGGTACGTCTCTATAATTTCATACAGTTTTAAAATAGGGAAGGTCGAATATCTCCCATATCTTTTTATTTCCATACAGAAATGTAAGATAACTTCTTCAATAGGACAGAAAATAGGGTTTTCTTTATTCAGAAATTTTTCAAGCTTAACTCTAACATCGTTTATGAAATTTTGTGTTATTTCAGCTACAAGCTCTTTTTTGCTTATATTTAACAAGGGAAAGTACTCCATTTTTTCTTTTTTTAGATTTTTGTTGTACTCCTTGAAAGTTGAATAGAACTTGGATTCAAGCTGAATTAATTTTTTAAATACTTGGAAAGTTTGGCATCTTTTTTCGTCCTTCTTTTCTACCCCGTCATCAATATGTCTAAACAGTTTATTTTTCAAAGTAATGAACCTGATTTCATGGTGTTTAAAATCTATCAACTTTTTGTTAAGTTTGTCATCGGTCAGAGTCTGTTGCATAAATACTTTTAAATCTTTCTTTGAGAACTCTTCGTCCAATATCTTTTTAAAATTTTCTTTTGTCAGCTTCTTTGTAATATAATCTAAACCAAAAAATATTGGGATATCAGTTTGTAAAACCAAACCGTGGGTTTTCGAAAGTCGATGTCTTATATCATCGCTTCCTTTACCATGACCAATGTAGAGTTTTTTCTTCTGTCTAGTAACAGCTATATGTAAAAAAGATTCGTATCGAATATCGTTGCCCTTCGATGAACATCTGAGGTAAGATAGATTTTTCTCAGTTGCATTCAAGAAAAATACAACCTCTCTTCCAGTTCCTTTTGAAGAATGTATAGATTGTATACGAGTCCTGTGGTTAGAGCTTGCCAAATTTATGGGTTGCCCCTCTTCCGACATATGAAATTCTACAAACGGGTCTTTACACTTTTCAAAATCTTGAAGATTTTCGTATTTACTTTGAAACACACTTTTTTTATTTTTAGAAAAAGCTTGTTTTATGTACTCTTTTGTAAGAGTTTTCATCCAATACTCTTTCAGTCTTTCTTCCAGCTTTGTCGCAAAAATATTCACAGATAGGATAGGAAAAATAATCATATAGTGTTCGGGTAGATATGTATTTTTACTATTCTCATATATGATATACTTGAGAACGGTATTGATATTTTTTTCATCATCCTCTCTTTCTAGTTCAAATGGTATAACATCGTCATCTTCATGGACGTATTCGCATACTCTCTCACAAATTTTCTCTATTTTTGGAAGGTCGTAATTTTCAAACTGGATAAAACCGTTAACAAACTCCATAAGCTTTCTGTTGTGAAACCTCCTCACTGTGTTATCTGGTGGAGAAATCTTGATATACTTTTCAGGCTTGTTTTTGGTCATATTATAAATATGAGTCATGATGTTCTCCTTTTCGAAAATACTCTGAAGTCTATCCCCAATGAACGAGATATCTACCCCTTTTATTTTTCTCAGACTATCCAAAGCTTCAAAATATTTTATTCCTAAATCTTGAGCTTCATCCACGAAAACTATACAAGATTTGTCGAGCTCTATATTGAAAGTTTTCTCATCCCTCTGCTTCTCATCTGTAGATTCTTTACACTCCGAAGAGAAGTAGGAAATTTTATTTTTTATCGACCCTGATATTACGTCGTTTAAATTTTTCTCAAAAGGTGATGTCTTAGTGAGGTTTTCACTACGTGTAGAAATACAGTTGTAGATAAAAGAGTCTATCGTACTGATGACGACGGTGGTTTTATTGTTATCTGTGGGGTATGTGAGAAGTTTCATATATTTTTTGTTATTGTCGCAACGCCTTTCATCCAACTCTATACTCTCTTCTTCAGAGATGACAAGTTTTTTATCAGTATTCTGCTCCTTGAATTCCTTCTCTATAACAGAACAAGCTGAGTGCATTTTTGAAACGTATACATAGCTTTTCTTATTTTGAAAGGCGTTCTTACAATCACTAAATCTTTTTTCGTGTAGTTCTTGAATACTTTTCCATGTTTTTCCAGAACCGGCTCCCTTCTGGTTATAAAATATTTTCCCTTCACAATCTTCACATATACGTTTTCTAACACACTTGAGAACGGGAAGTTTCTCTATCTTTGTTTTCTGTATTTTTTCAATATCGGTGTAAGATACTTTTTCTAATCTTTCTGAAAAAAGAGTTTCGTATATATCACACAGAAAATTTTTAGCATTCACTTCGTACCAAGGTATATTTTCTGGACGATTTTTCTCATCGGTTCTATGTGTATCAAAAATTTCCACTATACAAGATAGATTTTTATTTTCATCTACAATACCAATATCGGCTCTTTTTGTTCCGTTTTCCATTTTGAAAGAATACTCAGGTATAGCTTTACAATCGTGAGTCGTGGGGATATCATTGTCTCCCATAACCCCATTACACCTCGAACAGGTTAGCTCCACTTCCAAACCTCCCCCTGAGTTTACAAAATCACATATATTTTTTTTAGCAGTCTCATGAAGAAGACTGTCATATCCGCATGGAGTTTTTGAAGAGTGGGCAAAATGCCATGTATTCTTATCCCCCTGTTTTGGTATCAGGATACCTCCACAGTCTATACAATAATATTCAGGGTGATTGTATTTCTTGGCATCGGTGATATCAATTTCTTTTCTGTTTTTTGTTAAAGCTTTAGTTGTACTCATTTTTAGATTAGACTGTTATATATTAAAATATCAATTTTCAAAAATAAACTTTTTTATATTGTATTTCAATATAAAAATTTAGCAACACCAACAACAGAAAATTCTTTTCCACAGAGGAACCTCAACTTCGTGAAAAAAACCGGTTCCACCGATCTGAACCATTTTGGGTGGCATACTATCTGTCAGCCTATCGATACTCTCTCGGATTTTTTCGAGAGCCTGTTGGTCTTTTCTGTGTTCAAATAACCCTCCTGAAATCATCTCTTTCACAGTCTCAAGCTGGACTGAGAGTTTCTGCCCGTCGGTCATAACACACTCACGTGTCTTTCTATCTCTGATAATCCTTTCCAACATTTTTACCGGTAATCGTTCCTGTTTATCTTCATCGACGTTCACAATTTCAGGTTTAGGCCACGTTATATTAAAACATAATTTCCCATTACCGATTCCAGTAAAGTATACGTGAAACCCATCGATTTTGATGACCTTCTCTGTTCTTATATATGAAAAATAACGTTGTAATTCGTTAATAATGTTAGGGTTTTTTTCATCAACTTTAAATTCTACGGTTTTATACTGATGATACAACGGAAAACTTTTATACTCTTCGCTCTCATATAGTATATCGACCTCCTTTTCCAATAGGGAGACAAAAGTTTCTGCGTAATTTTTTAATCTCTCATTCTCCTTATTTTCAAGCTCTTCAAAATAACTTCTAACTTTAGACCCGTGATCACGATTCATTTTGGAATAAAAAATAAATCTTTAAGTTTTATATTATTTTCAATATAAAAATCTTTCATTAACAGTTCAGCATCTCTGTGAGCTTCTCATCGACAAGTTTTTTATCCTCTTTCGGATTCAGGTCAGACCCTCTAGGTTTCTTTAGAGAATCCACTATATCTCGAACGGTAAGTGTACTATGAAAATAGTTCCAGAACCTGAAAAAGATACTGAGCCTTGTCAGTACGATTTCGGACTCGGTTCCAAGAACAAAGAATTTCAAAAAATGGCTATGAAAGCATCAGGATATTAATATTTTTTAATTTAAAAAATAGATTCAATATTAGAAAATGGATTTCAAAGATATCTTGACTTACGCTGAAGAAAATAATCTTCTTATTGCATGGGAACAGTTTAATAACTATCCAGAAAATGTTCCTCAAAAAACAATTCCTTTAGAATCTGTAATGTTTACATCAGAATCTCATCCAAATGGAGCCGATATAGTTTTCGAACAGATCTATACCTCTAAATTCTTGGAAAAGTTCTTAGTTGAACTAACAAAGAGTAATGGAAAAGTAAAAATGACAGATTATTTTCATGAATTTAAAGTAGATGCAGGTATGAGAGATGGTCATGGGTGGTTATGTTCAGGTTCTGGGGATGGATGGAGTAGATATATTCATTGGGACAATCTAAGAGCTATCCCAGACTTCAAATTTGTAAAATCTGAATACTACGATGAAGAATATGAAACAAAGAATGAAATAGAATACAAAGAAAAACAGATATTAGCAAGGGATATGGAACGGAAAAAATTTAATCGTATTGGAACCGACGAGGAAAAAGAATTGATCAATAATCACACAGACGAGGAACTAGAGAAAATGATATTTGGAGGAAGAAGATTGGTATGTCTCAATCACCTTGTAAAATCTATTATAAGAATGAAGAACGGAATGACAGAACAGGACGCTATAGATTTCCCGTGTGAACACGGAGATAATCCTCATGGAGAAGAGGATGAATACTACAGAATTGAAAGAGAGGAACGTGAAGCTAAAGAGAGACAGGATACTGAAGATGAATTAAACAATCTCAAATTAAACGGAACCGATGATCAAAAAAGAATTATTGGAGATTCAACTGTGAAAGATATCGAAGATAAATTCCCGTTTGTTACGCCATGTACAATTACAGGTATGGTAAATGCTTTAGTATTAAAAGAAATAGGTGATCCTGAAACTATCGAACATTATTGGGGAAACAATGAGGAAGATGACGGTGAACCGGATCTGTAAAAAATTGAATATTTTCTATATCTCTTCCAATATAAAAATGTCTAGCAATTCTGATACCGACGACTCATATTCTTCTGAAGAGTTTGAAGAAGAGTTAAATATTATACATCTTATACTGAACAACAGAATCGAAAAATTGAGGGAACTACCTCCCGAAAAGATTGAGAGTATTGAGTCGAAAAATATGGGGATGAGATTAGAGGGTATCAAGGGGGATTTAGATATATTGAAACTTCTCCTATTAAGTGGGGACGATATTAACAACAGAAAGTACAAGAGTCTTTTATCTATATACAGCGAATGTGGGAATTTTAGTATCGTCCTATTTCTGTTAGAGAAAGGGGTCGACATATCTCCGTGCACAAAAAAGCATAAAAAAATTATAAACAGGGAGATCGAACGGAGAAGGGAGGAGGTTAGGAAGGTTCTGTTGGAAAAGAGTGATATGTACAAAGATGTAATCTCTGTTGTTGAGGAGTATGTGTGGTTTATGTGAGATTTGTATACGAACAAATTGAATTTTTATTTTATACTGTTTTCAGTATAAAAATGAACGATTGGTCTGAACTTAGAAAAAGCTTCTTTCTATACATAAAATGTCTAAACGAAAACGGAACTGTAAAAAAGCTCAAAGACGAAAAATCGAAAGAAGCGTTAAAATACCTCCTCAAATTTTACAAAGAGAACAAGGATAAACCTGAGGCCGATGTTATTAAGTCTCTGGAAAATTGGAACGACGAACTGAATTGGCAGTTGGAGGAGGATGAAAGTAAAGAAAAATATTTCAAGCTGTGGGTGGACTATATTTTGAATTTTAACAGTATAATGCCTGTATCTTCAGACGTGAACAACTATGGACATTATACTGTAACGACCAGTGGTAAATGGAAAATTGTAAAAAAGACATCTAAGCCTGACTATAAAGTTTCAGGGAAATACCTGTTCTTCTCTAAGTATCTTATAAACCTTGAGTATCTCTCGATGGACTTAATTAACAAACATGGGTTTCATGAGTGTAAGTTTACATCTATATCGACTAACGATGAATTTGTCCTCTGTGTATACTGGAAGGACGACAGTAGAAAAAATGAGATGAAGAAGCTTGAGACTAAATATGTATACTTCGGGGGCTGGAAGTCTAATAGCGATACGTTCTCGGGAAAATACTCTCAGAAATTTTTGAAAAGTGTACCTGAAGAAGACCGTAAAATTTATACGAAGGAGTATACCAAGTTTGAGTATGAGAACTACGATGAGGAAAAACATGGGAGTTTTGTGGGTTGTGAATGTTGCGGAGAGAATAAAAGTAAGGGAAATTTAGTGTACAGTAAAACATGCTCTCATGTGCTGTGTAAGGGGTGTTATGGTTTTATTTCATCCAGTCCTGACTTTCATTTTTTAATCCGATAGAAGAGAAAATGATTTTTCTGAAAGATGGGTTTGAGTGGAATGATGTATTTCCAAAATACTACATAACATGCATGAACTGGGACTTTCCTGTTGATGGTATTGTAATAGCTACTGGAAGGCTTAAATAATTATTTTATATTGTAATTCAATATAAAGACTACCTCTTCTCATAAAAATGTCATCCAATACTTACCAGCCTTTAACTCCGGTCGAAAAGATGAACACACGTCTCTTTTTTATGAAACTTTTTGAACGTTCTATCACGTTCGATTCTGTTTCAGAGGAATTTCTTAACCTTAGAGACCTCACGTTTCTGAATGCTAATCTCAGCTTGTACGAACAGGATGTCCCGTTCGAAAAAAATTTCTACAATCCTACTGTTCAGTTTACGGAAAAGATGAGCGACTCTCCGAATGTGAACAGATACGGAAAGTACGGTGTATATACGCGGATTGAAAGTTTTATTGACAGCTTATTTTCAAGCTACGACGAATGTCTGAGAGCTAAGACTGAACATAATACAGAACTTAGTAAATGGAAAAACTTGAACTACTTCATCAGAGATTTACCGACTATTAATCTATAAGTTTTTTATATTATTTTCAATATAAAAAACTCTAAACCTTCTTACATCCCATACCTATTCTTCAGATACTTTACAATTTCTGGACGATCGCACTTTAGACTTTCCTCAATATCTTCTTTCAGTAAAAACTGACCAGCAGAACCTTCAAAAATTCTCTTTAACATTTCAAGCTGATTGTAAGAACAGAGATAGTAGTGTACTTTTCCCCAATATATCGGGGAATTTGAATATTTCTTGATGAGTCTCTCAGCCTCGGCATAATGACCTCTGTAGATTCTGCACATGATGTTATCGTTGAGGTAGATATAGTTTTTAGGCATACTGAACTCAGGATAGAAACCATCTCCATCCCTCTCAAACTTTTTATCTTCGTACAAAACCAGAAAACTAAAACCGGTCTTTTCAGGGGCGTCTCGAATATCCACAATAGGTCTAGAAATATTATCGTACTTTACATAACGTTCTTTTCTGTCAGGATAAAAACGTCTCTTTTTTAACTCTGAACTGAGATTATTGTAAGTTTGGTCATCAAGTTTGGGGGAGAATAAAATCATAAACTCTTTCCCTTCGTTGATTGGATGTATAGCAGTTTTCTCCACTTTAGTGGTTAAATTTTGATAGATTTTATCTATAATAGAATCGAATGTTGAGTCGAACGTGGCCATTTTTGTAATACATTTGGGATTTCGGGGGAAAAATCAATTTTTATATTGATTATAATATAAAATTACCGCTGGTTACATAAAATAATCGTTGTGAGAAATAAAGGCGGTTAATCCGAACATGACGTCTATTAATAGAATTAAAGCTGAAGTTCTATCTTTCTTTAGTGCGTATATACCTGCAGTGATATACAACATTCCGTGTATCGGTCGTAGATTTCTCCACCAAGTATTTCCACCAGCTTCTGGCGCTTCTAAACGAGAATCGGTTAAATAAAGGCTAATAAAAGATAGGCCGACCACAATGAAAACGACCGCTAAGTACGGCAGATATTTTTCGTTTATTTTGTAAGTCAGTAAAGCTAAGAGTACTCTAATCGGGATACAACCGACGAGGAAAAGTAGTTTGCTGTTCATTTTAATTTATACTAAGTATATATTAATAAAAACCATGCGATTTATTTTTTAATATATTTTTGGAAGGGGTTGGCAGGCTGAATATTTATTTTGTGAAAAAGAAGGGGGAGATGAGGGGGGGTTTAATTTTAGATTTATTTTAAACTGGAAAGATACTGGTAATGTTCTGTCATAATTTGATGGCACTCCTTAGAAATTGGTAATGCGTCGTCGCCGTGATTGAAAAATATGTTCCATTTTCCATTGGAAGACTTTCGGAATTCTACTTTGTTTGCATGATAAAATTTTTTATGATTTTTATCACGGTTATCTATAGATATTGCTGTAAATAAACAATGTGAACTAGGAAATGTGATTGTAAATATTTCAGGGAATTTTGTTCCTTTTGATGACTTTGATACAATATTTATTTCATCTTCATAATGAATACAATTTGTATTGCTGACTATAAGGTTAATATATTTTATAAAATTTTCGATAACTTTTTTGACCGGATTACATATCAATTTTAAATTATGTTCTCGTTTTTCATGCAAAGGTATAATTAAGCTTGATTTTTCATGATTAGGATTACAATGTAAAGCGAAAAACTTGCTGTTAATATTTTTAACAATTTCGAAGTCTAACTTGTGTATAAATTCTGTACATATTTTTAAGCGTTCATCCCAATTTTTTATTTCCAATTGGCTCGAAAATCTCGGTAAAAACTCAACCCTGTTTTCAGCTTCCATGTTAATATTTCCCATTTTTATATAGGCAAGTGGAACCTCACAAATCTCTTCACGAGGAAATTTGTCCAAATATTGAGGTATAATAATTCTGCCTTGTTTGTCTTTATAGAGAGTATCGAGACATTCAACATGTAAAGTTCCACCCCCGTCAAGTCTTGCAAGTTCAAATATAAATTTGTGGAATAAATCTTTCATATAAACCTTTTTTTCATATTGGT
>Ga0154020_10000797_pt1 | contig 38889 bp, 34 predicted proteins | sample Klosneuvirus_201_FD_109709 | JGI IMG/M metagenome (GOLD analysis project Ga0154020, IMG submission 109709) | Active sludge microbial communities from wastewater, Klosterneuburg, Austria - Klosneuvirus_20160825_MG | ecosystem: Engineered > WWTP > Aerobic digester > Activated sludge | place... | reverse complement strand
TTGTTCAACTTGCCTGGTGACCTCATCCGTTCTTTGTATTGAAGATGCCGGGGGCAGGGTCACATTAATTAAAAAGTAACCCTGATCTTCTTCAGGAATAAACCCTGTAGGCACCTTGAGTCCGAACAGGCCTGTAGCCAAAACGATAACCAATAAAAGAAGAATTACTCTTCTGATCTTTTTTGCAAAAAAACCAGCACCAACCAAATACCCACCAGTCACTTTATCAAACACCTTATTGAAACCCAGAAAGAACTTGGCAAGCAAACCTTTTTGTTCATTCAGAGGCTTGGTTGGTTTTAAGATCATGGCGCAGAGGGCCGGACTTAAGGAAAGGGCGGAAAAGGCAGAAAAGGCCACGGATACCGCAATGGTGATGGCAAATTGCTGGTAAAAACGCCCCGTGATGCCGGGCGTCATGGCCACTGGAACAAAAACAGCAATTAAAATAAGGGCAATGGCAATTACGGGTCCTGATACTTCACGCATGGCCTGCAGCGTTGCCTCACGTGGACTTTTGCCATGTTCGATGTGGTGCATTACGGCCTCCACCACCACAATGGCATCGTCGACGACAATACCAATGGCGAGCACCAGACCAAGCAAGGACAATACGTTGATTGAAAAACCAAGCATTGGGAAAACCGCGAGTGTACCAATGAGTGAGATGGGAACAGTGATCAAAGGAATTAAGGTGGCGCGCCAATTTTGCAGAAATATAAACACCACAAGAATAACCAGCACAATGGCTTCAAATAAGGTGTGAATGATGTCTTCTACACCGGCTGTAATGGCTAGCGTGGTATCCAGTGACTCCTGATAAACAATTTGCTGAGGGAATTTTTCCGACATCTCATGCATGACCTTTTTCGCCTCGTTGGCCACGTCCAAGGCGTTGCTCCCAGGCATCTGATAAAGTGCAATAACGGCGCTTGCATTGCTGTTTCGTCGCGAAAATGAACTGAAGTTTTCAGTACCCAATTCGATGCGAGCGATATCCCCGAGTAAAACCTCAGAGCCATCCTCCTTGCTTCTCACCACGATGTCAGCGAACTCTTTTTCGGTTACCAAACGCTCTTGCAAATTGATGCCATAAGTAAATTCAGTACCTAAGGGTGCAGGCTCTGCGCCAAATTTTCCTCCGGGACTTATGGTGTTTTGATCATTGAGTGCCTTTTTCACTTCATCCACAGAAATGCCCAGTTTGCTCATCACATCCGGTCTTAACCAAACACGCATGGCGTAATCGCTTCCACCGAACAAAGCCACCTCGCCTACTCCTTTTATCCTTGCCAATGCATCTACCAAATTGATGTTGGCGTAATTGTTCAGAAACTTGGCATCGTACTTTGGATTGTCTGATGTTACGGTGAACAGCATCATTGGAAAGGAGAGTGATTTTTTTACTACCACACCTTGCTGTTTAACGCTTTGAGGCATAAAAGGCTCAGACTGTTTTTGCCGGTTTTGCGTGAGCATGTTGGCATTGTCGAGGTTGGTGCCCACTTCAAAAGTCACTTCCACGGTTAAAGCGCCGTCAGAAGTATTGATGGACTTGATGTAAAGCATTTGCTCCACACCGTTTACTTTTTGTTCAATTGGAGTTGCAACGGCCTGTTCAACATTGAGTGCATTCGCCCCTGTAAACGTGGTTGTGATTTTTACTACAGGAGGATTAATGTCGGGGTACTGAGAAATGGGTGTTTTTTGTAAGGCAAGCAATCCCAGTATCACAATAATGATACTGATCACCATGGCTACAATCGGTCGTCTGACAAAAAACTCTCCCATAGCTGCTGGTTCTTATTTTATTGAAGGTTTGGCGGTATTGGCTCCGGCTTCCCAGGGGGTTAATTTTGGTACAATCACACTTCCATTTTTTAATAGAGCCGTGCCTCCAAGTGCCACTTTTTCATCGGCCTTAAGCCCCTCATTTACCAGATACGCATCTTTATAGGCGGGGCCAGTTTGTATGATTTTCATGTGAACTTTATTGCTATCGCCTAGCACATAAACCTGGTAAATGCCCTGCATTTCAATCACCGCCCTTTGAGGAATAAGTATGGCGTTTTTTATAGATGAGGTCACAATCCTGACTTTTACATATTGACCGGGGCGAAGTTGGCGTTCGGGATTAGGGTAGTTGGCTTCGATGGTGATGGCCCCGGTTGTGGGGTCGATCTCGCGGTCGGCAAAACTCAAGCGACCCGGATAAGCATACACGCTGCCATTGGAAAGGATCAATTGGATTTTTGTTCCCAAACCACCGGGCGCTAAATATTCCGCTCGCATCTCCTTTTGAATGCGCATAAACTCCTGTTCACTAAGGGTGAAGCGCACTCTAATGCTGTCTAACTCAGAAATGGTGTTTAGTGTAGCGAATGGTCCCTGGCTAACATAGTCTCCTTCTCTTACCTTAGAAATACCGATAAGACCGCTTATGGGAGCTGTTACTGAACAATAGCCCAATTCAATTTCAGCATTGCTTAAGGCAGCAGCAGCCGACTGCACTTTGGCTTTACTGGCCTCGTATTGCGCCTTGGTGCTTACTAATTCGCGCTGACTCACCGCATTGATTTTTGCCAATGGTTCTATCATGTCCAGATCGGCTTTTGCTTTTACCATCATGGTCTTTGCTTCCGCCAAATTAGCAGCAGCTGCATCCACTTTATTTTTATATGGAATGGGATCGATGGTATACAACAAATCGCCTTCGTTAACTAAAGTGCCTTCCTTAAAATTTACAGTTTGAATGATACCATAAACCCTTGGCGCAATCTTAATGTCGGCGGCACCATAGGTTTGGCCGGTGTATTCCGCTTCAAGAAGAACATCGGTTTGTTGAACGTTAATTACAGGAATTTCAAGAGGAGGTGCCTTTTTAACTTCCTTTTCTCCACAGGAACAGAAGACTAAAGAAAAGCCAATAAAAAAGAGCAAATAGGACGGTAAAATGGTTTTAAGAAACAGCTTTGAGGAAAAGTGAATGGGATACGTTTTTGGAGGTAACATGTTACAGATTTTAGCTCTATGTATTCTCATATTAATAATAGCAATTAGTTTCAATTTCTTCCAGCCTTCTATTTGTTTTAATAAACCATCATAGTTTGCTTTGCCATAACACCTCACGAAAGTAAGTGATTTTTTGTGTTACACCATATATACTAACTCATTAATTCCAAAGTAATCAATAAACTAACATTCACCCTTCAGGTAAGGGTAAAAATAAACTAGCGAACTTGTCATTCACGGGTAAAATGGTTGATGTATTTTCCAACCAGAACCCCAACCAGAAAGGCCACATAAATTTGTCCGCTCACTGCAATGATCATGGCCAGGTTTTTCGACCCGGCAGTTATTGGCAGAATATCGCCGTAACCTGTAGTTGTAAGGGTAACCATTACATAATACAGAAGATCATTCCTTACAATTTCCCCATGAACAGACTGGAATGAGCCAGGAACCTGAGAATTGAGTAATACGGCGATACTAGAAAACAGGATACCCAACAATAAATAGCCGTTAATGGCTTCAAGCAAACTGAACAAACCAACTTGTTTCTGTTTAAGAAACTTAACCATCAGCGCTACAACAACCATAAGCACAAAAACAAAGGTGGCAATCTTTAAGAAAGGGGCTAACACTGAAACTTTTCCCAGATCGGAGAACCAATCCAGCAAAGTGGCCAGAAATCCTCCCAAAACAAAATAGAGTTTAACTTTTTCGAAGGAAAGTATGGAAAAGAGTAAAACAAAACTCATGCACACCCGAAATACCCAATTTGGAACATCTTGAATTACCGGCAATACAAACAGGAAAGTACTTGAGGATAAAAAAAGCAGGATGGCTGCCCATAGCTTATCTACGTTAAAGGATATTGATTTTAACCACATACTTTCGTCAGTAACCGGACTAGTTCAAAACACACTCATCTTCAGATGTAGGGCGGATAGTCAGGAAAATAAAAAAACCGACTTGCGCCGGTCTTTTATGCTTTGTTTATTTTTTTTCAGCAGCTTCCAATTCCCCGATCAATGGAATTTCATCAGAAATTTCCATTCTTACCATGGTCTCGAGATAATTTTCAAGTTGAATAAATTGCGCAGCACGAATTGGACTCATCACTTTGCCCAGTTTTGCGTAGGTCTTTTTTAACAATTTGTTAAGGTTAATTTGAACATCCATGGAAGCATTGACTAGTTCCGTAGCTTTAGCATCAGTGAGTTTGCCGTAATTGTTGGCATACTCAATAATGTTGTTGGCGCGTTTTTTACCCAATTCCTTACGTTCTGCTTCATACTCATCATATATCTTCCAAAACACCGCATTTTCAGCTTCTGTAAGTTTCATAAATTGAACAATAATCTGCTTTTTCTCCATGCCATAGGCGCTTTGAATCAAAGCAATTTCGTCGGTGTTGGTTTGCGCATTCAGGTTTACTGCAAATAAGGTGCAGAAGGCAATTAAAAAGATTTTTTTCATAGTGGTTTGATTTGGTTACACCATGCGAAAGTAAACAATTTAAGTAATTACCAAAACTGATAATGGTCATTCGTGTGCAACATAACCCTACAATAAATTTCGTATTAAGATTCCTTTGTTTTAATTTGTGAAGGAATTGAGGCGACACACAAGGTTCTGTTTACATTTAAAGACGTATTATGAGACCACAGGGATTTAGTAAACCATTAGCCTTTCTGCTATTGTGCGGTTTGAGCCAATACAAAGCCAATGACAGTACAATAACCAAATCAAGAAAAAACATTGTCAGGGTAAACATCATCAATCCTTTGTTGTTCGGAGAAACCTCTTATGTTTTGGGTTATGAAAGAGTGCTTACAAAACACCAAAGTATGAGCCTGAATATGGGAAGGGTAAGTTTTGATAAATTTTTATTCAGTGGATTCACCGGCGTCAATAACACGTATCTGACCATAAACAGCAGTTACAACGACCAGGGACTTCATACCTCATTGGATTATCGTTTTTATTTAAAAAAGGAAAATAAATTTGATGCGCCAAGGGGCGTCTACATTGGCCCTTACGTATCGTACAATTATTTCAAGCGGGTCAATTCATGGTCCATTGTTTCCAATGCCTTCACCGGCGAATTCACCACCACCTTAAAGATGAACATGGCCACCGTAGGCGGCGAGCTTGGCTACCAATTTGTACTCTGGAGAAGACTGGCCATTGATTTTATCTTATTGGGGCCAGGCATCACCAACTACAGGTTTTCCTCTCAGTTTAGCACCAACCTTGACCCCAGCGAACAATATGAAGTACTTCAACAATTGTACGATAAACTGGAAGCCGGCATGATTGGCTTGGGCTGGGTTATGGACGGAGACGAATTTGTAAAGTCAGGGTCTACAAACACAACAGCCATGGGGTTCCGGTACATGATACACATAGGATTTTGTTTTTAAACCTTAAATCAATCACATGAAGACTTTGCTTAAACCAGGCATTCACTACCTCTACCTTTTCCTACCAATTACTGTTCTGTTGGAATTTATGCATGTTTCTCCGCCTCTGGTTTTCCTGTCAGCAGCACTCTCCATTATTCCTTTAGCAAAGCTTATAGGGCACTCCACAGAACAAATTGCCACCTACACGGGAGATTCACTCGGCGCACTTTTAAATGTAACCTTCGGAAATGCACCGGAGCTGATTATCACCATCGTGGCACTCAACGCCGGCTTACACGACATTGTGTTGGCCTCACTGGCCGGGGCCATACTTGCTAATCTGCTGCTGGCCATGGGCCTTTCATTTTTATTCGGTGGTTTTAAGCATCACAATCAGGAATACAACGCTTCGGGTTTGCGCATCAACGTGTCCATGATGATGATTGCTACCATCAGTTTAATGATTCCAGCCGCATTTCACCAGTTCTCAGAAAAAACACACACCAACTTAAATCTAAACGCTCTCAACATTTTGATTGCTTCACTATTGCTTCTCACCTATGGACTCTACCTCTTTTTTATGTTAAAAACGCATCCTGATTTTTTTGCGGCATCAAAAGAAAAAGAAAATGAAGAACCAGATCACAAACGCTGGTCGCTGCCAAGAGGCATCATCAGCCTGATTGTCGCCTCAGTTCTGGCTGCTGTGATGAGTGAAATGCTGGTGGGTGCCGCTGAAGAAACCGGAAAAATTGTGGGCATGTCGAATCTTTTCATTGGTGTTGTGTTGCTTGCTGTGATTGGTGGTGCTGCTGAAACGATTTCTGCCGTGGCCATGGCTCAGAAAAATAAAATGGACCTGAGCATCGGCATCGCGATGGGAAGTTCCATGCAAATCGCCTTGTTTGTTGCACCTCTGCTGGTTTTGCTGAGTCTGTTCATCGGCCCATCACAAATGAACCTTAATTTTTCACGCACACTCATCGTTTGCATTTTCCTGTCCGTCATCCTTGGCACCATGGTAGCCGGAGACGGAAAGTCAAATTGGTACAAAGGCTTCCAACTCGTTATGGTCTACACCATCATTGCCATCATGTTTTACTTTATTCCAAGCTAAAACCATGAATCGAAAAGATTTTTGGAAAAACAGGATTAAAGAATCTGCCGTGCTTGATCCCATCGACCGAATCGCTGAGGTGCTCTTTGGAATGATTATGGTCCTTACTTTCACCGGTGCCATAAGCGTAAGTACGCAGGGCAGACAGGAAATTGGCGAGTTGCTATGGGCCGCGCTTGGTTGCAATGTGGCCTGGGGCATTGTTGACGCCATCATGTACCTTATGAATGTATTGTTTGAAAGAGGGTACTATCAAAGTGTTCTGAAAAAACTCAGCAAAACCACTTCCCCTGAGAACGGACGTCAAATTCTTAGAAATGAGATCCAGCCCATGGTGGCTGCACTTTTAAGTGAAGATGAATTGGAAAATTTAAGAAGGCGTTTGGTCGAACTGCCCCCTCCTCCAAAAACAGCGCTTTTCACCTGGCAGGATGGATTGGCTGGCTTACAAATCTTTCTGCTTGTTTTCCTTTGCACCCTGCCTGTTTCCCTTCCGTTTATTTTTATACAGGATGCGGGGCTTGCGCTCAGACTCTCGAATGCCATTGCACTGCTGCTTCTTTTTATTGGAGGATACAAACTGTCCTCCTATTCCGGATTTAAACCTTTTGTTGGCGGACTTCTCTACACGTTAGTTGGCGTTCTTTTGGTACTCATTACCATGGCTCTTGGAGGATGAAAAAACCGGCTATTATTCTGTTTATAGCCCTGAGCAACATCGCTAAGGCTCAGGAAACCGATAGTCTAGTTACTAAACGCTGGGCCATTAGTGCTGACCTGAACACGTATTTTATTCCCGACAATACGTTTTTACTTCCTGTTATACGGGCGGATAAAGCGGCTTTGCACCTGGAAGCCCGTTACAATTACGAAGATTTCCACACCTTCTCGGCCTGGGCGGGATACAACTTCAGCGGAGGAAAAAAACTGCAATACACGATCACACCCATGCTTGGAGGCGTTATTGGAAACTCCAATGGTGTGGCACCCGGACTTGAACTCACTTTGGGACTAAATAAATTTGAACTTTATAGCGAGCAGGAATACCTTTTTGAATTTTCTGATAAAATCTATAATTTCTATTACAACTGGACCGACTTTACTTACTCTCCAAATGACTGGTTCTGGTTTGGCATCAGTGGTCAACGTACACGTTTATACCAAACAGATCTTGAAATACAGAGAGGACTACTCCTTGGTGGCGCCTTTAAAAACTGGGAGTTTACAGGGTATTTTTACAACCCGGGAACTGAGTCGCCTTTTTTTATTCTTACACTTGGCTTTAGTTACTGATAGAGCATCACTTCTGGTTTAATTCTATACCACTGTTGGGCATGTTACTCCATTAAGTAATCTTTAAATCTTCTTTACCGATAATAATTTATTGTTATTAATTGACTTTTGTCATACTTTTGACTGACAAATGCGAAGTCATCAATAAAAATGCTCAGGTAGTTTTGGGCTGTGTGGTTGGGAGCATGCTTTTTTAATTAGCTTCGGGAAAGTATTTTGCTAAACAATGTTTTTACTATTTAACCGGTTTGTAAATGACTAATTCCTTCACCGCATGATTATTCTACAACTAACTGTTTTATTGGTTTGCATTTTTGTTGGCGCGCGTATGTCCGGCATTGGTCTCGGCGTTATGGGCATGATTGGACTGCTTGTGTTTCTTTTTGCTTTTGGTATGCAACCTGCCGATCCCCCATTGGAAGTTATGCTGATTATTATGAGTGTAGTGACTGCCGCAGCTGCTTTACAAGCCGCAGGAGGAATGGATTACCTCGTTCAGATAGCCGGTAAAATTTTACGTAAACACCCTTCACAAATTACTTTTTTGGGTCCACTTATTACTTATGCGTTTGTATTATTTGCCGGTACCGCACACATTTCTTATTCCATTATGCCCATTATTGCTGAAGTGGCCATAAAAAACCGCATCCGTCCTGAACGAGCCATGAGCATGAGCGTTACAGCAGCACACATGGCCATTGCCGCTAGCCCTGTGTCTGCTGCGTCTGCAGCTTTACTTACCGTATTGGCTGCATCCGGCGTTAAACTTGCTGATATTTTAATCGTTACTATACCTGCCACGCTCATTGGGGTTTGTGTAGGAATTTTATTTGTATGGAAAAAAGGAAAAGAACTCAGCGAAGACCCTGAATTTTTGGAACGCATGAAGGATCCTACCTTCGCTGCCAATTTAGAAGGTACCGAAAAAAAGGAGGCTGTTGTTTTGGCACCCGGTGCCAAAAAATCGGTGCTTATTTTTGCCTTGGCGGTAGTTTCCGTTGTTGCCCTTGGTTCATTTCCTGAATTGTTGCCTGATTTTGGAAGTAAACCGGGATTCTCTCCAGGCTTTGCGGTGAACGAGGCGGGGCATGTTTTGATGCCTTCTATGATCATGATGATTATGCTTGCTGCTGCCGGACTAATTATATTGCTTGCGAACACCACGGCATCTAAAGTTACCAAAGCGAGTTTGTTTGCATCGGCAGGGCAGGCCACCATTGCAGTGTTTGGCGTGGTATGGATGAGCAGCACGTTCATGAATCACAACTTTGAGGCCATTAAAAACACATTGGGTGCTGTGGTCTCTTCCTATCCTATTCTCTTTGCACTGGCTTTGTTTCTGTTGAGTATGTTACTTTACAGTCAGGCTTCAACAGCAAAAGCGCTTATGCCACTTGGTTTGTCGCTGGGTTTAGCGCCTGCCTATTTGATCGGGATTTTCCCGGCCTGTAATGGTCACTTTTTTATTCCGGGTTACCCCACCTTGTTAACGGCTATACAGTTCGACCGAACCGGAACCACAAAAATCGGCAAATACGTATTGAACCATAGTTTTATGTTACCCGGCCTTGTTACGGTTTCTACCTCAGTTATTGCAGGTGTTCTTTTAAAAACTATTCTATTATAAATTCAAAGCAGCCAAATCATGAAAAAAAACATCCTCCTCAGCACCTTATCTGCCACATTAATTTGTGGAACTGTATTTGGGCAAACCCGAACAGAGAAAGACCTTTTGGGCGAAAAACAAATTCCTAACGAGGCCTATTACGGTGTACAAACCGCCAGAGCACTTGAAAATTTTCAGGTAAGCGGTGTGCCCACTAAATTTTATCCCGATTACGTGCGCGCCTTTGTTATGGTAAAACTGGCTGCGGCACGCGCCAATACAGAAACCGGACGCATGAAGCCGGAACGTTTGGCCGCTATTGAAAAAGCCTGCCAGGCTGTTATGGATGGAAAATACCATGATCAGTTTTTAGTAGACCTATATCAAGGCGGAGCAGGAACATCAGCCAACATGAATACCAATGAAGTGCTTGCAAACATTGGTCTCGAAATGATGGGTAAGAAAAAAGGAGAATACCAGTATTTGGAACCACACGACGACCTCAACATGGGGCAATCGACCAACGACACGTACCCAACATCCATACACGTAGCGTTATTATTGCATAACGACAAGGTAGTTGCGGAGGCCAAAGCTTTGTCCGCTGCCTTGCATAAAAAAGGCGAAGAGTTTAAAAATCTCTTAAAGATGGGTCGCACCGAAGGTCAGGACGCTGTGCCCATGACCCTTGGCCAGGAATTTCATGCTTTTGGATACCAATTGGATGCAGCCATAGACGCCTTGCAAAAATCAGAAGCCTACTTATACGAAGTTAACATGGGCGCTACTGCGATTGGTACAGGCATTACCGCAACGCCGGGTTACGATGTAAAATGTGCTGCACAATTGGCGAAAATAACCGGCAAACCAATCGTTCTGGCAAAAGACCTCATTGCCGCTACAAGTAGCATGCAGGGTTTTGTGATGTTTTCTTCGGCCATGAAAAACCTGGCCGTTACACTTTCAAAAATAAGCAGCGATCTTATTTTTCTGGCTTCGGGTCCACGTACAGGTATTTTCGAAATTAATTTGCCGCCATTGCAACCGGGTTCGTCTATCATGCCGGGAAAAGTCAACCCCGTTATGCCTGAATTAATGAATGAAGTCTGTTACAAAGCCATGGGCAACGACCTAACAGTAACCATCGCTTCAAGAGACGGCCTACTTCAACTTAATGCTTACGAGCCGGTGGTTGCAGTTTCGATTATGGAGTCACAGGCTTTGTTTTACAAAACCCTGCCCTTGTTCAGAAAAAATTGCATTGAAGGCATTACCGCCAACGAAGCCGTTCTGAAACACAACATCGATAGAAGCGTAGGCATTGTCACCGCACTGAATCCTGTTTTAGGCTATGACAAAACAACTGAATTAGCCAAAGAAGCCTTACAAACCAACAAAGGCATTCTTGAGCTGATCCGTGAGAAAAAATTATTGACTGAAGACCAGATCAAAAAGTTACTTGATCCGGCAGCAATGACAGGGCAAAAATAATTTAAACCAAATCAAAAATCCATAAAACCAATCACCATGAAAACAACAATTCAATCTTTCAGAAACAAGTTAAGCATTGCCTTAATGTTTCTTGCCATCCTTTCTTTTGCGCAACCCAAGTTGCCAAATGTTGTCATACTGGCTACAGGCGGAACAATCGCCGGTGCCGGTGAAAGCTCAACCGGCTCGGCTTACACTTCCGGAAAAGTTGGTATTGATGCCATGATAGACGCTGTACCGAATATTCGCAAACTGGCCAACTTAAGAGGTGAGCAAGTGGCAAGTGTGGGTTCACAAGACATGAGCGTAAAAGTATGGCTCGACCTCAGCAAACGCATCAATGAGTTGCTCGCCACAAAAGAAGTGGATGGCATCGTTATTACACACGGCACGGATACACAAGAAGAGACTGCTTTCTTTTTGAATCTGGTTGTAAAAAGCGATAAACCCGTTGTTCTTACCGGGTCAATGCGCCCTTCTACTGCACTAAGCGCTGAAGGGCCTTTGAACCTATACAATGCTGTGGCCTTAGCCTCAAGTCCTAAAGCCAAAGGTTATGGCGTGATGGTAGCCATGAACGATGAAATTCATTCTGCTCACGGTGTTAAAAAAATGATGACCACTCCGGTACAAACTTTTCAATCGCCCGAAGAAGGTGCAATCGGGTCTGTAATATTTGGTGAGGTTACTTTTTTCCACAAATCTTACGGTTTAAATACCACCAGCAGTGCTTTTTCAATCGATGGACTAAGTGGCCTTCCTCGTGTAGATATTTTTTACGCTTGTGCTGACGCCTCTGCAGATTTGATTGACTACATGGTAAAAGCCGGTTCAAAGGGAATTGTGATAGCCGGTGTAGGCGATGGAAATGTAAATGCAGCATCTCTTGAAGCCATCAAACGTGCCACAAAAGCTGGCGTTAAAGTGGTAAGAGCTTCACGTGTACCGGTTGGTGCGGTATTAATCAAGGGCGAAATCAACGATGAAGAATATGGAAGTGTAACTTCAGACGAACACAATCCTCAAAAAGCAAGGGTGTTGTTGATGTTGGCTCTAACCAAAAAAGACCTGAGTCGCGACGACTTGCAAAAAATATTCATTGAGTATTAATCTTTTAATACACACCTTATGAAGTTCAATCATCGCATTGGAATACTGATTTGTGCAGTTGTTTTAGCGCCTTCTCTTTTGTTCTCTCAAAAGAAAGAAATGCAAACCGGCGACACCACCTATTACAAATCACTTATTCCTGAAGAAAAACAGGGTCTGCTTAAAAACATGAGCATGATCGCGAACATGCGTTTTGCGGAGCGCAATGAGTTTACGGATGGGGATTTTACCGGTTCAAGATTTGTGAACGAACAATTTCGTTTCGAGATCAAAGGTCAGGTCACCGATAAGGTGTACTTCCGACTACGAGACCGTTATACCCGGGCACAAACTTCTGAATCCATTGACAACATCTCCCGGTCAACCGACATGGCTTACATTCGGGTGGATGTAACCGATTGGTTCAACATTTCCGGTGGAAAAATGTGTGCTTCCTGGGGTGGTATAGAGTTTGACATGAACCCGATTGATATTTATGAGTATTCTGACATCGTGGAGTACGCTGACAATTTTCTAACCGGGGTGCGTGCGAATTTTAAACTAAATCCCAAGCACAGTTTAACCTTTGAAGCTCTGGATTCCAGAACAAAAACGTTTAATGAGTTATACGGCAACCAACCCAACGTTGTGGTATCAAAAGTACCCATGGCTTTTGTTGCCAACTGGATGGGCAGTATGTTCAACGGAAAATTCAACACCATTTGGGCATACGCCTTTCACAACGAGGCTGAAAATACAAACATGCATTACCTAGCTCTGGGCAACCAGGTTAAACTCGGAAAGTTTACCGTGGAGTATGACTTTCAATACAGCGATGAAGACCTGGACCGCACTACAATTGTTAGCAACCTGATTCCGGATAGTTTATACGCTTATTCAGTAAAAAACACCCTTTACATGGGACACTGGTTGCACCTGCATTACCGCATCACTAAAAAATGGAACGTAGCCTTGGTGGGTGTTTGGAACATTGCCGACTGGAAATCAACCGTTGATCCACTGAAGACAACAAATCACATTAGCGATTCTTACCAGTACATTCCAACCATTGAATACTATCCATTTGAGAATGTGAACCTGCGTTTTTACGCCAACTGGGTGGGACGCACCACGATGTATTCCGATTATGCCAAAACACGCTTTGGCGCAAAGGACTTTACCACCGGGCGTTTTGCAATAGGATTTGTTTCGCCTTTAGGTATATTTTAATCTCAAGTGATCAGTGGCTGATTTAATTTAGCAGCGTTCAGAACTGCATTTAATAAAATGCTAAAATCAATATAAAACCAAAATGAGTTTCAAGATCAAAGGCTTTATAGGGATTTTAGCATTTTTGTTTTTTTATACAACTGTCCTCAAAGGCCAGACTGTGCCTGATGGAACAGAGGGTGAAGTGTTTGATACCACCTATCATAAAAAACGCCTTCTTAAACGGAATTTTAAAAACTGGAATTATTTTGATACCCGACTTACTACTTTAAAAATAGGTGGGGGATTTTTGTATGATTATGTCACCCATGTTCAGGATGAAGTGAGCAAGGAGCAACTAAAGTGTCAGTCGGAATTTAAAACCCGTGACATGCGTATAGCCTTGAGCGGTCAGCTTAAATTAAAACGCGAGATAACCTGGAAGTTTGGTTACATGTATGACGGGGCAAACAACCAATGGCTGGTTCGCGAAAGTGGTGTGATGATTAATTTACCCGAACTTTCGGGAAACGTTTTTATAGGCCGTTCAAAGGAAGGATTTTCCATGAACAAAATCATGAACGGTTACGCGGGCTGGACCATGGAGCGGCAGATGGGAATAGATGCCATACCCATACTGGCCGACGGGATAAAGTATTTGGGGTATTATCCTAAAACCCGCATTTTGTTTAATATTGGTGCTTTTGCCGATTGGCTTTCCTATAATCAATCTTTTTCAACCTACGAGTGGCAATTCATTGGGCGCATAGGGTTTCTCCCTATCTATTCTGAGCCTAAGAAATCCATTTTGCATATTGCCATGAGCGCTCGCCACGCGAGTACAGAAGAGGGGAAAATCCGGGTCCGCTCTCGACCGGAATCTAATCCCAGCCCCTACTTTGTTGATACCGATGTGTTTTCGGCAAGTCGCTCTACAAATTTAGGTTTTGAGGCCTATTACCGTTCAGGCCCCTGGATGTTTGGTGGGGAATATTCAGCACATCAATTCACTTCTCCATCTACCAATAACCCTTTATTTCATGGAGGAGAATTGATGGCAAGTTGGATTCTCACCGGCGAATCGCGTACATATATGACCAATATAGGTGCCTTTGGTTTTGTGCCCGTTAAAAAATCAGTGTTCAGTGGTGGGCCCGGCGCATTGGAAGTTATTTTTAGGGTGACCAATATCGATTTGGATTCGGGCACGCTGAATGGAGGAACCTTCTGGCGCATCACACCTATGGTCAATTGGTACCTATCCAATAACATAAGATTGGAACTGGTATACGGTTACGGCTCATTGAACCGGTTTTCAAAAACCGGAACGACACAGTTTTTTCAAAGCCGCATACAATTTATGCTCTAGGCTTAACACAATTATACATCATGAAAAACGTCAGAGCAGCCAAAACCTCAAGCATTAAAAAATCGACTCTCACCTTTGTTCTGTGTTTAGCAGCGGCGATTGGTTTGAGTTTTTTGGTAAGTGAGCCGGGGTATACGCAATCCCAAAAGTATGTGTTGTTTTTGTTGTTTTTTGCCATTGGTCTTTGGTTTACCGAAGTGATCCCGCCTTTTGCCGTTGGTTTATTCATCATCTCTTTCCTGGTGTTTGCCCTTGGTAATCCTTATTTTAATTCGGCGCCTGAAAAGATTGAAGTTTATGTGAACACCTTTTCAAGTAGCGTAATCTGGCTGATGCTCGGCGGCTTTTTTTTAGCTGTGGCCATGACTAAAACAAAACTAGATGAGGAGTTGTTTAAATTCACCATTCGTGTTTCAGGGACAAAACCGCGTAATTTGGTTATAGGTTTGATGGGCACCACCATGATTGCTTCCATGCTTATGTCGAATACCGCTACTACAGCTATGGTTATTGCCGCTGTGATGCCTTTGTTAAATAAACTGGGCAAATCTGCAGGATTAACCAAAGCCCTTTTGCTTGGTGTTCCCATAGCAGCCACTACGGGAGGCATGGGTACCATAATCGGCTCACCTCCCAATGCCATTGCTGCAGGAGCCATTGAGCATGCCGGATTCAAAATGGACTTTTTAACCTGGATGCTCTACGGAACTCCGCTTGCCTTTTTTCTAACAGGCATAGCTTGTTTTGTTCTGATAGTGGTATACGTAAAAGACAATAGGGCGATTTCTCTCCATTTTCTTAGAGAAACCAAAATTCACCTCAGCAAAGAATTAAAACTCCAGAGAAAAATTGTGCTCAGCGTTATTGTTACCACCATTGTCCTCTGGCTTACCGGCACCTTGCATGGCATTACGGTAGCCGCCGTTTCTGCCGTCCCCATTGTAGCGCTAACACTCACAAAAGTTTTGAAAGGAGAAGACATACGCAGCATGCCCTGGGACACCCTTTTACTTGTGGCGGGAGGTTTATCCCTTGGTTTGGCTTTACAGCAAGCCGGTTTAATGGATCATTACGCCAACAAACTCTCTCATCTAAACATAGGCGAAATGGCCTTCCTGTTCCTTTTTGCATTTTTAACCATGGTTTTTTCGAACATCATGAGCAATACAGCCACTAGCACAGTTTTGATCCCGCTGAGTATGGCCATACTAATTGGCATGAAGACCGAAGTTGCACTTATCGTCGGGCTTTCGGCTTCAACCGCGCTTTTTCTACCTGTATCGACTCCACCAAATGCAATTGCCTACAGCACCGGAATGATAGAGCAAAAAGATTTTCGATTGGGCGGCCTTTTGGTTGGACTTATTGGTCCGGCTCTTGTTATACTTTGGGTAGTATGGGTGTCCCAACTAAAATAAACTATGCGGAGATTCAAATTTCTTATCCCCTGCCTTCTGCTACTGAGCACTCACACTGCCCTTAGATCACAGGTAATCATATCCCTGATCTTTGGCGAAGCTTTGAATTCGCCACGTGTTGAATTTGGTTTGGACGGAGGACTCACACTTTCACAAATGCCGGGCATCAGTCCTTCAAAGCGACTCAATACCTTTAACCTGGGTTTTTATTTTGACTTTAAATTTAAAAACATGGCCTGGATGATTAATACAGGCGTATTGGTCAAATCCACGGTTGGAGCAGAAGGATTGGCCGTATACAAAGTGGAGGATGAAAACATCAACCTGCTCTTCAAAGATGGACAGGTGAACCGGAAAATCAGTTATTTTTATGTGCCAATCCTACTGAAACATCAATTCAAATCCAATTTTTTTGTGAAAGGTGGTATTCAATTGGGTTTAAGACACAAAGCTTCGGATGAATTTATATCCAAAGTTAAAGAGGATGAGGATTTAATTTACACGTACGACATTCGTGATCAATACAAATACCTAGACGCAGGTGTTTTGGCTGGAATTGGCTACCGCTTAATGGGAGGTAACGGGATGAATTTAGGCATACACTATTACGAAGGTCTGATGAATGTGATGAAGGATGGATTGGGTACCTTTGTTCGTAACAGGGCCATCTATTTTAACGTTGGTGTGCCAATAGGTGCAGCCAAAAAAAAGGAAAAAACCGGAAGCCCGGGCGAATAGGATGGTATGAAAAGGGAAGGCTCATGGCTAGCTTATTTAAACAGACGATGTTAATTATGTATTAAATTCTGCATAACAAGTTTTAAATCATTTATTACATTTAACTGTTAAAGCAAACCATCGTATGAAAACTAACCTCACAGCTATCAAAGCATCCACATTTCGTTATTTTTTCAGTTTACTATTTTTAATTGGCACACTCCCAGCTTTGGCTCAGGTCTACACCAACAAAGAGGTAGGTAAAAAAAATGCGGAAAGGATTGATAGTATAAAAAACTCTGAATACCCCTACGCGCTTCCCATCTGGGGCGAAAAAGCAACCAAAAAAGGGTTTAGTTTACCCTATTCTGCAGGCATCAGCATGCAGTACCTTTGGCAGGAATCGGATCTTGTGATTGAAAACTTAATGGTTGGATTCAATCATCAGGAACCCCACAATCTTGCTGAGGTAGTTCGATTTAACAGCGCCACGTCTAAAGCATCCGGTCTTAACATTCGTCCTGATTTTTGGTTATTCCCATTTCTTAATATTTATGGTCTTTTAGCTGTATCGCAACCTAATACCCTGGTTGATTATTCCATCTATGTGCCCGACACAAGCGGTAATTGGCGGGAAGTTGTTCACCTAAACTCTGAAGCTAATTTTAAAGCCACAACCTTTGGCTTTGGCTTTACACCCACATTTGGAGTGGCCGGCGCCTGGGTAGCCCTCGACATGAATTTTACCTGGAGTGATATCGCAGAGTTGAATAAACCTGCTTTTGCTTTTGTCTTCGGTCCGCGGATTGGTAAATCATTCAAATTCAAAAAGCCGGAAAGTAATATTGCTTTCTGGGTTGGTGGTTTCAGATTACGTTTAAACAGCGGAACCGAAGGTTCATTGCCACTTAATGAGGTTTACGATGTGTCGGGATTGCAGGAAAAGGTTGACGCAGGCCTTGTAAAGGTAAACGATGCGTATGAACAAACAGAAGCCTGGTGGCTTAGCTTAACTACCACAGAACAAAATAATCCATTGAATCAGGCGAAGTACGAGGCTGCTAACAGAGCCTACGCAAGTGCCGGCGGTATGCTAACCAGTTTTGATCAGGCACTGAACGATGAGACTGCTGCTTCTGTACAATACTCACTCGACAAACGTCCGAAGGACATGTGGAACTTTGTGGTTGGTACACAATACCAATATAATAAACATTGGATGCTTCGGTTCGAATACGGCTTTTTAGGCTCAAGAACCCAAATTATTGCCGGATTACAATACCGCTTTGGAATTTAAACTTTAGGCTTAGTGAGGGCCATACCTTGAGAGCAATTTTTCTGATACTTGTTCTTTTTTATATGGCACAAAGCCGCTACAGTGCGCAGGAGACTGCACCTTCCAGCGACAGCGCCCAGTACGACCTGATCGACCTGGGGCGCAAATGGTTAGGAAAAAAACAAACCCGGGAGGAAAAAAAAGAAAGTGGAAAGGTGCGCTTTTCTATCGTTCCTGCCAGCAATGCCGCAGGACGTGTCAGCATTTCTGCTATCAATCTGGCGTATTATCTGGGCGATCCTGCATTAACCAACCTCTCCACTACTTATTTTTATCCCTACACTAATTTTTCCGGCCGTTATTATTTTGCTGTTAACTCTTATCTTTGGGCCTATAAAAATCTATATAACGCTGTAGTTGACCTTCGGGTCGCCTCTAATGAAATCAAGGATTATGGCCTTGGCTCATTAAGTTCTGCAAATGGGTATACGTATCTCGACTACAATATGCTTCGAATTCACGTCTTATTAAATCGTCTGATTATTCGTTACCTCTATTTTGGATTAGGATATTACCTGGACGAATACGATAAAGTAAAAGGCATCAACGAAGGAGCAGGCACGAGTGATTTTGAGAATTACCCATATGGGACCGAAACCAGGTACACCACTTCTGGGCTTGTGTTTAATGTGCTGCGCGACAGCAGAAAAAACAGTTTAAATCCTTCTAACGGGTTTTACACCAACCTGTCCTATCAATTTTATCATCCAGCTCTTGGCAGCACCTACCGTTGGGATGTTTTTCTGGCAGATGCAAGAAAATACTTTGTTCTGCCCTCAGAAAGGCGACAGATCATTGGCCTCCGTTTTCTTTACTGGGGCACCTTTGGTGAAGCACCCTACCTGGATCTTCCAGCAACCTTTACCGACCGTGAGGCCAGAATGGGACGCGGATACTACTACGCCAGGTTCAGAGGCGGCCAGTTGTTATATGGCGAAAGCGAATACCGATTTAATATCACGCGAAATGGTTTTTTTGGTGGGGTAGTATTTGCCGGCATACAAGCGTTTACTGCGCCCGGTAATTCCGGTTTTTTTGGCGCCGATCCCTCGGCCGGATTTGGTTTCAGACTTAAATTCAACAAACAATCCGATGCCAACCTAACCTTTGACGTTGGTTTTGGCCGCAACTCCATAAACTGGCACCTCAATCTTGGTGAATTTTTTTAATTCCATGCACAGCTACACTTAAACTTCAATACATTTGAAAAAATTATGCAAGACCAAAGGCCCTTTTCACGATACGAGACCAAACTCTTACAGGTCTTATATATCTTTTTTCTTTTGCTTCAGCTCAGTCCTATAAAATACTTTGCTCAAAAAGACCCAAGATCAAACAACATCACTTTAAAAAAGGGAGATAAACGCATCAGCTTAAACAAATACAATGAATTTGGCATCATTTACCACAAAACGAGCAGGGGCCTCGACAGTGTCAGCACAGAGGTGTACGGCAATGACATTCGTGCCATACGGGATACCCTTTATGTTAAGCCGACCGACATCACTACCTTTCGTTTAATGGACACACTCCGTCCTTACAATGAATCACGCTATTATCCCAGCACCACCACCACCTGGTTAAAGATCCCTGTCCGGGAAATCGAGATTATAAAGGCAAAAAAACAACCACTGAATAAGATCAGCAGCAGCATTTTATCGGTGTCCTACGTCACTCTACTCTGCAGTCCTTTTATTGCCATGAGTCAAAATACCGATGTGTCGAATTTTGGCGTCGGTTTGTTTTTGGTCTCCGTTCCTGTTCTTGCAGTCAGTTTTACCACCAATGCCATTTGGGGGAAAAAGAAATTCAGAATTGATCCTAAACGAACGCACAAAAGGGTATGGGAACTATCAAGGTAAAATAGAAACCTGTTGGAAAGCTTCTGAAATTAAAAAGTACTTTTGAATGGTTCATGCTGCAGCGCAAAAACATACCTTCTTCCTTCCCTCTACATGTAGTGTTTTGTGTTGCCTTTGCTTTTGGTGTCCGGGTTCATAACGCCCAAAACACCAGCTACAAACAATTTTGGAACGAGTTTCAATTCACGCATCCTTTGGCACAACGCTCTGCAATTGAAATCGATCTTGGAAGTTCCTTCAGCAATACACCCGAAGAACGGAGTCGCCTCTCCGTTTTTACTCAATTTGCGGGATCCCTGCAACTTCATCAATTTTTATCCGCGAAGTGGAAAATCAGCTATGTAGGTTCGTATTTTTCCAACAGTTATGTTCCCGAAATCGGGCAGAGAGAATACCCCGAAATTCGCCTCTCGGCACAAGCCATGTACTATTTTAATAAAATTAAAAACATTACGGCTACACGAGGGCGCCTGGAATACAGGTGGATTGAAAATACTGTTGGGAAATTTGAAGATGTATTGCGTTACCGACAAATGTTTAAATTCACCAAATCGCTTAATACCAACTACATCAGGGCTGGTTCTTTTTTCGCTTTTGTTTCTGAAGAAGTCTTTTTTAAGGTGCCGACTGAAATCACAGGCCCTGACGTGTTTGACAGGAACATGTTTACCCTGGGTATAGGATATGCATTTACCGACGATATTCAAGTTGATGTGGATTACACAAACGAATTTGCACCAAGAACAGGCGGTAATTTTATGTACAATGCATTACAATTTAATGTAAACATAAACAACCCTTTCGGGTACATTGAAAGTATCTTTAACCCCCAGGGAAAGCCCTGAATTTTTAACGGAAATTACTAATTGGCTTCCAGGCAGGTCATTTGTTCTCTCACAACCGCCTTGTGCATCACAAAAATGTAGTGCCGGGCCCCTTTCTTATCTTCTAAATCCAGATCCACCCACAGTATGTCATGGTCTTTGAATTCAAGAAGCTGTTTTTTTGGCAAAAGATACATTAATGCCAGGGTAGAATCGCTGCGGCGGTAACGGTAATCGTAATAGTCGAGCGTATAGGTGATGCCGCTCGATAGATGAATAACGGCCGGTGACTTGAACTTTTTATTTACTGACTTTGGAGGGAAAGGACTAGGTATGAATTGAATAAAATAATTCTCTTTATCGGTTAATAGGTTGCCTTTTAAAAGGTTTTTCTCAGTTTGAAAAAAAACAACAGGATCCATATAATAATACATGGTTTGGTCGGGGAATACCCTACTCTTAACTTCGCATTGCGCCTTTGCTAAAACAGTCAGCACCATAAGTCCACAAATACACAGGGTATATTTCATCTTCCTAAATTAGTAAAATTACCTTAGACCTCATTAAGCACGCCTGTAAATTCTATATTTGCTATACCATCCTAAATCTGCTAAGCCATGAACACCATTAAAATCATTCTCCTTTACCTGCTTCCCCTCTGTTTTGTTTTAATTCCGCTCTACTTTGGTGAGCAATACGCTAAATACGCACTGAAAAAAAACGAAAAGATAAAAGAAGGGACCATTGGCGCTGTTGTTGGAGCTACGTTCGGCTTACTGGCCTTTTTGCTGGCTTTTACCTTCCAAATTGCTGAATCCAGATATGGCGCGCGTAAAGAATTACTTTTAAAAGAATCAGGAGAGATCCGTTCGGTATACCATCTTGCAGGTCTCCTTCCCGACTCCTTAAAAACCAAGGCAAGAGCTTTAACAGGAGAATATGTTGACATAAGACTAGAGGCCTTTTATGACAACAGCAAAAAAGACCATTTAATTACCCGTTCTCAGGAAATTATCGACCAATTGTGGCAATTCGCTGAACACATGAATACGCTTGACCGCAGCTCAGAAGCCTATTCCCTCTTTGCAAGCGCAGTACTCAACGCGTCTGAAACCTTTCATGAGCGCAAAATCATCGCCCTGCATTACAGAATACCAAGTTCAATACTTTTTATACTGGGGTGCATGACCTTTATTGCCATGCTATTGCTGGGTTATCAACTTGGGGTTAGCGGTAAAGTAAGTTTTATTCTCAATTTGTTTCTAGGGCTTACTTTTGCTTTGGTGATATGGCTTATTCTCATACTCGATCGGCCTGAGCTGGGTATCGCCAAAATCAACCAACAACCCTTGATTGATTTACAAACAGAGATCAACAATCAAATAGGCCATTGATCAGATAACTGTGCGAAGCATAAATTTATTTAGCCTTCTTCCTTTGAAACTTTCTAGATTCATTTCTCGAAATACACAAGCCGGTGACTAAACGAGTGGTCCATTTCACTAGCCTTTTGGTTTTAGCTTTGTGTTTAATTCATTCCTGTACGGACCCGAAAAAAACCGAAGAAGAAAAAACACCAGAACCAAAATTGGTAAACGAATACCTTGGTGCCTCTTCCTGTGCCTCTTGCCATTCAAAAGAATATCAGGATTGGCAGCACTCAGACCATTACCTGGCCATGCAAACCGTTTCGGATTCATCGGTATTAGGTGATTTTAATGGCACAAGGTTCTCAAGCGACGGAGTACAGTCTCTGCTATCAAAACATGGAGAAAAATACACCATTAACACAGAAGGTCCGGATGGAACAAACCTGGATTTTGAGGTAAAATACATTTTTGGTTATTTCCCGCTTCAGCAATACCTGATCGAATTTGAAGGTGGTCGTTTACAATCGGCCCGCCAAAGCTGGAACAGCCGTGATAAAAAATGGTTCCACCAGAACGCCGGTCAAAAAATTCATCCTAAGGATTGGCTGCACTGGACAGGCAATGGCCAGAATTGGAATACCATGTGTGCCTCCTGCCATTCCACTAATTTTAAAAAAAACTATGACTTTGGTACTGATACCTATGCCAGCACATTCAGCGAAATTAACGTGGCTTGCGAAAGTTGTCATGGTGCAGGTGGGCAACATTTGGCGTATGTGCAATCAGAAGACTATAAACAGGGTAAGAGAAGTGCACACTCTGGCCTGTACTATGGAAAGGAAAAAAACAACAGACTTCAACTGAACACCTGCGCTCCCTGCCATGCGCGCAAAACAGACATCGGCACCGATGCAGCCGGCAGTTCTGAATTGCTCGACCATTTGATTCCTGAATTGATCAGCAATGCACATTACTTTGCTGATGGGCAAATCAAAGATGAGGATTACGAATACGGGTCCTTCGCGCAAAGTAAAATGTTTCACAACAAAGTGCAGTGCAGCGATTGCCACAATCCCCATTCAGGAAAACTTAAAAAAGAAGGAAACAACTTGTGTTTGAGTTGCCATGAATCCAAATACAATACAGAATCACATCATTTTCATAAAGGTAGTGGAGAAAGCACCCAATGTATAAACTGCCACATGCCCCAAAAAACATACATGGGCAATGACCTCCGCAGGGATCATAGTTTCAGGATTCCGCGACCAGATCAATCTCTTGTTTACAAAACCCCAAACACCTGCAACACCTGCCACTCCAAACAATCTGCAACATGGGCGGCTGAGGCTATTAAAAAATGGTACGGGACTAAACGCAATTACCACTTTTCAGATGATCTATTGCCGGGAAGTTTATTGAACAATCAGAGCAAAGTTCATTTACAGAAATTAGCCGGAGATACTTCTCAACCTGAAATGGCCAGGGCTACTGCGGTGTACTATTTAAGCAACATTCAGGATCAGGAAATAGCCGAAACCTTGTTGGCGCTCAGCAGAGACGAAAAACCCCTGGTGCGCTACCATGCCTTTCGTGCGTTTGAAAATTATCCGGCTGAATTATGGGTGCATGCCGCCTCACATGGCTTAAAAGATCCGGTTCGCGCCGTAAGAATCGCAACAGCTGACCTTTACCATCTGGTGGGTGAGCAACAGGTTCCCGCTTCTGCTAAAAACGCCTATGCCTCAGCCAATGCCGAGAACAAAATGTATTTGCGTTACCAAAGAGATTTTGCCCTTGGCAACGTGATGATGGCGGACTTCCATCTGCAGGAAGGCGATTACAAAAACGCCATAATGCATTACTTACGCGGCCTGAAAAAAGACAGTCTGATGAATTATGCCCGTTTGAACCTATCAACTGCATACAACAGTTTGAAATTAAACAACGAAGCATTGAGCACCCTTAAACAAGCTGAACTAATTGATCCAAAAAATACCGATGTTCAGCATAACCTGGCTTTGCTTTATTATGAAGCCGAAGACCTCGCTTCATCTCTTATGCATTTCAAAAAAGCCCTGAGAACAGGACACGTCAGTCCGGATGTGTATTACAATTACGGTTTGCTTTTACAACAAACCGGAGATAAACCGCAAGCGGAGACAATTTTTCTTCGAGGTCACACGCTTTATCCCGGTTCAGTAAAATTGAATTTCGTTCTCTGTTCCTTTTATCTGAAGGAGGGCAATGTAAATAAAGCAAAAACATATGGCCGTGTACTTTACCAACTGGACCCTGAGAACAAAGCGTATATACAACTTTACCACCGCCTCGGGCTGATTAAGGTCTGAACCTTGCAATAGTACCCACTTTGAGTGACAAAAATCATGGGTGTTTCCTGGTCCATTTGTCTATCTTAGGGGATATTTTAACAATCTATGAAAAGCCAATTATTGAGCCATTTTCAGTCCAAACCTTTGAGTATAGAAGAGCGCCTCGCAAAAGGAAAAGCCTTGCGTGAAAAATTTCCACGGATTAAACTCGGTGACTACACACCTCCAAATAAGCGCGCTGACCCGGTTGCTGTTTTAGAACAACAAGCAAAAAGCCGTTTGCCTCAACTCGTTCCTATTCGTTATGCGCGTATGCTGGCCTCTCCCTTTGCTTTTTTGAGAGGTGCCGCGGCCATCATGGCTGCCGATCTGGCTAAAAGTCAAACTTCAGGCATACATGTGCAAGCCAGCGGCGACGCGCACATGGCCAATTTCGGAGTTTTCGCTTCTGCTGAAAGAAACCTGATTTTTGGAATGAACGATTTTGACGAAACGCTGGAAGGGCCTTGGGAATGGGATTTGAAACGTTTAACAACCAGCGTGATTGTTGGCGGGCGTTTTTTGGGAGCTGACGAAGAACTTTGTCATGAAGCCGTGTTGCGCTGTACAAAACGCTACAGAAAACGCATGAGTGAATTCGCAGAGATGGGTTATCTTGAATTACGCTACAACAGTTTAAATGAAAAGAACATTCTCGACATGCTGGAGGGCGATGCCCGCAGAGGCGCTGAGAAAATGTTGAAAAAAGCCAAGGAACGCACGCATATGCAGGTTTTGGGAAAACTTACCGATTTGGTGGATGAGAAGTACCGGCTAAGGGAAAACGCTCCTTTTCTTGTCAGAGAGAAAAAAAGTCAGACTGGCCGACCAATTGAGGAAGCGGTTGGGCTTTTTCTTGATTCCTATCTCTCTTCCCTGAGCGAGGATAGGAAATACTTACTAAAACGTTACCGCATTGTTGACGTAGCCCGTAAAGTTGTTGGCGTAGGCAGTGTAGGCACACGGTGTTGGGTCATCCTTTTGTTAGGTAACCATAATGATGATCCGATTTTCCTTCAACTTAAGGAGGCCGGCCCCTCAGTGTTGGAGCCTTATCTTCAAAAAACCAAATTTAAAAACCAGGGGCAAAGAGTGGTTGAAGGACAAAGACTGATACAAGCCGCTCCCGATATATTTTTGGGCTGGGGTGAAATTGATGGCATACAATTTTATGTAAGGCAATTGCGCGACATGAAAGGAGGAGTTGAATTTAACCCTGATCAGGTGAATGTGAAGAATTTACCCCAATACGCTGAATTGTGTGCCTGGACATTGGCACAGGCCCATGCCAAATCGGGTGATGCTGCAATGATTACGGGGTATGCAGGCAATAGCGAAGAGCTGGATGAAGCCATGTACACGTTTGCTCTTGCCTACGCCGAACAAAACCAAAAAGATTTCTTAAAGTTGAAAGCGGCCGCGAAAAGCCGTAAGATTAAAGTAGCAGGTGATGAAACGTCGAGCTAAGCATTTTCCTCAGGATGTTATTGTTTTGCCGAAAGTGGACTCTTGCTCATAATACAATCCGTTTCCAATGAAAATAGGGCCACTGCTCCTCATTCACATCCTTTTTACAGGCCTTGCCTCTGGTCAAAACCATTCTGATTCTCTGAGTGAACATGAGCTGGAAAAAGTAGCTGAGGACCCAACTCAATTCGTTTCAAGAATAGAAGTATTCAATGAATATCAGCACTACGCCAATGGTATCAATTTAAACATCACAACGCTACGTTCGGTGATAAAAATTGGCCGAAGATTTACTACACGTATTGAAATTCCATTTGTTTACAATTCTAATACCAGTACTGATCACAAACAACAGGGTTTAAGCGACATTAGTTTTCGTTTGTTGGGGTTCCGAATTTACCAGTCGAAAAAAGACGCCGTTTCCCTTTCCTTAGAAGGCAGTTTAAACACGGCCCAATCACCTTTGCTTGGAAGTGGTAAAAACGTCTTTGTATTTATGGGCACCTACACCCGAGTACTAAAACCAAAACGAACCTTACTTGCAGGTGCCTTTCAACAAGCCAATTCAGTGAGCGGAGACGCAGCGCGATCAACCATTTCATTTTCCAAGGTGCAGGCTGTACTCCTGAATTTCTGGTCAAAAAAAACCTGGACCGTATTGGCCCCTGAATGTTTTATCGACTATGTAAAAGGAGGGGTTTCCATGAATCTCGAAGGCCGTATAACTTATGCCCCAGTGCCTAAGATTAACGCCTGGCTAAAAGGAGGCTTGGGTTTGTTTGGTAGTTTTATAGCCAGGTACCAATGGACCGTGGAAATTGGAGGGCGGTTGTTTTTATGATGAACCGAGAAAAACTGACCATAAGGGAGTAAGCTAATTTAAATAAACATGAAATTAACCGCATTATTACTGGAAATCAGTTGAATTTTGCACCTTTGACTCAGTTAGCAACTTACACTATGAAAACTTCAGGCTCTTTAATACTATTCGCTATTCTAGTTTTGACGCAAGTCTCTTGCAGTGACAGCGATAATCATTTGAGTTCAATCCCCACCTCAACCCAACAAAATAGTGCTTTGGACAGAAGTGTTTTGCCTATACCTGAACCCCAGAGGCCCGGTTATAAAGAGATGGACGTTAGGAACACGAGTTTTCCAAAACGTTTTGAAGTAAAGGCACCTAAAGATGCGCCCAATGTGATTGTAATATTGATTGATGACATGGGCTTTGGAGTGTCTGAATCCTTTGGCGGTCCGGTTCATATGCCCACGCTCGATCGCTTAGCGAATGCCGGCCTGCGTTACAACCGTTTTCATACAACCGCTTTATGTGCTCCAACACGTATGGCCCTGTTAACCGGATACAATCACCATTCCAACAACATGGGGGTAATTACCGAGTTGGCAAGCTCTTACCCTGGTTATACGGCCGTGAGACCACAAAGCATTACACCTCTTGCTGAGGTGTTAAGATTGAATGGTTTCAATACAGCGCAGTTTGGCAAGTGCCATGAAGTTCCACCTTGGGAAATATCCAATAACGGTCCTCAGGATCGGTGGCCAACCCGATCGGGTTTCGAAAAATTTTATGGATTCCTTGGTGGAGAGACCAATCAGTGGTCCCCTTTAATTTATGACGGTGTAACGATGATAGAAACACCAAAAGTAGCCAACTACCATTTCACAACCGACATGACTAATCAGGCGTTGACCTGGATGCAAACACAAAACTCTCTTCAGCCTGATAAGCCGTTTTTTATGTACTATGCTCCCGGTGCCACTCATGCGCCTCACCACGCGCCAAAAGAGTATATTGACAAGTACAAAGGAAAATTTGACCAAGGTTGGGATGTGTTAAGAGAAGAAATTCTGGCCCGTCAGAAAAAAATGGGGATTGTACCTGAAAACACACGTTTAGCAGCAAAACCATCAGAAATTAAAGATTGGAACACACTTGGTGCGGATGAAAAAAAATTATTCACTCACCAGATGGAAGTGTATGCCGGTTTTGCCGAACACACCGATGCTGAGATTGGCCGTTTAGTTACTGCCCTTGAAGAAATGGGTGAACTCGACAACACCATGATTATTTTTATCGCAGGTGATAACGGTTCAAGTGCTGAAGGACAAATGAATGGCATGTACAGCGAAATGACGTACTTTAATCAGGTGCCTGAACAAGTTGAGGACATGCTTAAACATTATGATGAATGGGGCTCAGAAAGCACCTACCCCCACATGGCAGCAGGCTGGGCTGTAGCTACAGATGCGCCATTTAGCTGGACCAAACAAATGGCTTCAGATTTTGGAGGCACACGCAATGGCATGGTAATTCATTGGCCAAACGGCATCAAAAACAAAGGGGAAATCAGATCACAATTCGGTCACGTCATTGACATTGCCCCAACCATTTATGAAATAACCGGTATTCCTTCTCCCAAAATGGTGAATGGAATTCCCCAGGATTCCATTGAAGGCACCAGTTTGGCCTATACGTTCAACGATGGAAATGCACCTGAGCAGCACACCACACAATACTTTGAAATGTTTGGCAACAGAGCCCTTTACCAAGACGGATGGCTGGCAAGAACCATACATAAAGCCCCCTATCTTGCTAAACCATACAATACCATGCAAGAAGACAAATGGAACCTTTATAATACAAAAGAGGACTTTAGTTTAACAAATGACTTAGCTGTGCAAGAAGCAGAACGGTTAAAATCCATGCAGTTCAAATTCATGCAGGAAGCGGAAAAGTACCACGTTTTACCTCTGGATGACCGCACTTTTGAACGTATGAATGCAGAGGCCATGGGCAGACCAACGGTTATGGAAGGCCGAACATCGGCCACCTATTACGAAGGTATGAAAGGAATGGGCGTGGATATTTTTATAGACCTCAGAAACAGAGGCTATACCATTTCCGCCGAAGTGGAAGTTGGTACTACCGGAAATGGTGTTATTGTCTGTCAGGGCGGAAGATTTGGAGGCCTCACCTTTTACCTGAAAAACAACATACCCTGTTTCACCTATAACTTTCTTGGACTTGAATCAACAAACATTTTATCTCCTGTATCACTTAGCCCGGGAAAACATAAAGTTGTTTACGAATTTAAATACGGTGGACCCGGAGCCGGCAAGGGTGGCCAGGGCATTATCAGCATAGACGGCAAAGAGGTAGTATCAGGAAGAATTAACCGCACCCAGCCCGGCATTTTTTCTGTGGATGATTTAGCGGATGTTGGAGTTGACGAGGGAACGCCGGTAGCCAATTACGGTGGAGAATCAAAATTCAATGGCAAGATTTTGAAGGTCATGGTGAATACCATAGCACAATAGCCTAAATGTACCGGAGATTCGTCTCTTAAGCACCGGAATTGTTCCGGTGCTTTTTTTATTCCAATCCGGTTTTATCTCGGCATATCAATTAAATTTGCACCTAAAGCCAAGCCTATGAGCACACCATTTTCAAACCTTTTATTGACCTTATTTTTTCTTTCTTCTCTATTCCTCAAATCCCAGAATTACGCCAAGGACGTAAAAATGGGCGATAAAGCTGCCAAACAAGTGGAAGCAGAAATGGGCTTTTACACTCATGTGGAGTTGGAAAAGCTCATACAGGCCGTCGGGACAAAACTGGTGAATGCACTTGAAAAAAAACCTACAGAGTTTACATTTGAATTTCATTTGGTAGATATGGAGGAACCAAATGCCTTTGCATTACCTGGCGGTCACATTTACGTTACCCGTGGAATCCTGCCCCTTATGCAAACCGAAGATGAGCTGGCCGGAATTATCGGGCATGAGATCATGCATGTTATCCAGCGCCATTCCATAAAACAGTTCAACCGCGAAATTGTGCCTGCCGTTTTAAAGGTTCCCGGAAATATCATCAATGCCATTACATTTAGCCGATTAGGAAACATCATTAACGTACCTATTGATATTATCGCCAGCCCTTTTATCGCCAAGTACAGCCGCAAACACGAGAAGGAAGCCGATGACCTTGGTATTGAATTAGCTGCCAGGGCAGGCTACGACCCCACTCAACTGGCCAATGCACTCGATCGTTTGTCGAAAGAACTTGAAGTAATTACAGGTGAGGCAGAAAAAAGAAATTTCCTGAGCGATCACCCCTACACGCCCTTTCGATCTGAAGACATCAGGGAACGATCAAAAAAGATTGTTTCAGGTAAAGCAAATCCGGTTTCAGCTAGCCGCGAAAATTTCCTTGAAAAATTCAACGGACTTTGTTTTGGTCACAATCCAAAAAACGGTGTGTTTGCAGATAGTTTGTTTGTGCATCCGGAACTTGGCATTTCGATGATTATGCCCAGTGGCTGGTTAAAATCCAACGGCCGCGATGAAGTATCCACCTGCCCTAAAGAAAAAGATGCCGCCATTGCCCTTAGCATTGTTTCTGATAGCCTCAGTTTAAAAGAATGCGTAAACAGCATTAGCAAACACCTGAAACAGTCCTCCGGGACAAAAGTGGATTTTTCAGGCGACACCACACTTCATGGTCTGCCGGCATACATACTACGAGTAACAAACACAAAAAAAGGTCAGGAGATTATACTTGAATTGATTTGGGTGGAATACAACAAGATCATCTATCAACTGGAAGGTGTTTGTATAAACGGTAAGAGAAACGTTACTGCCCATTCCTTAAGAAGTTTTAAACCCATGACTGAGAAGGAAAGAGAACTGGTAATGATCTACGAACTTGAAATTGTTAAGCCTCAAAACAATGAAAAAATTGAAGCTTTGTCCAAACGCACGGATAACCGTTTGATTCCGGAATTGACCTTAATTTTCAACGATCTTGATAAAAACACAAGCTTACAAGATAACAATCCAATTAAGGTGGTGCGCAAACTAAAATATTAGTGATATAAATACGCTAAGCAAAAAATAAAACAATTTGAAACAGTATTCGCAATACAGTATAGTTTGGCTTCTGCTGATTTGGGGCCATGTTTTAGTTGCTCAGGAAAAACAAATTCAGGACTCGGCCTGTCCGCAAACCGATCTTTCTGACGTTATAAGAAAATCATTGGGTAAACCCCCAAAAGTGAAAGTGTCCGGTTCAAGTTCCCTCCTTCTCGTTCCTATCATTGGCTCTAATCCTGCCACCGGTTTTATGTTTGGCGTAGGGGGACAATTTGCTTTTAGAATGTTAGAAAGCAAAAAATATTCCCTGTTAAGCGGAAGCGCACAAATGACCACCAAAAACCAATACTTGTTTTTACTTAAAAACACAATCTATTCCAAACGAGAGCGTTTTTTTCATACCGGTGATTGGCGTTTTCTGATCTTTTCACAACCCACATACGGTCTTGGCACCAATTCACCAGAATCAGGAATACTGCAATACCAATACAATCTTGGCGGACTTGAAACCACCATGGATTCGCTGGCACAAGCCATGAAATTTAATTTTGCAAGAATACACCAAACCATGGGTGTAAAAATACGCGAAGGCATTTACCTGGGTTTGGGTTACCAATTCGATGGGTATTTTAAAATTGTGGATGAGAAACTAAAACTCAATCCTGGCGACACCTTAATTACCTCACACTATGCGTATAACAGCTACTACGGCTTTAATACAGAAAAATACCTTTCCTCTGCCCTAAACGTTAGTTTTATTATCGACACCCGTGATAACATGATCCAGGCACACAAGGGGTACTTTCTTTCCATCAACTGGCGAGGCGATTTTGAATTTTTAGGCAGCAGTCAAACCACTACAATGTTAAATGCCGAGTGGCGCAGCTTTCACGGCCTTTCTAAAAAAAATCCAACCCACCTTATTGCCTTTTGGGCACTTGGGAACTTTACACCCGCAGGCGACTATCCTTACATGATCCTTCCGGCAACCGCCTATGATCAGCGCAGCAGAAGCGCAAGAGGCTACACCCAGGGACGCTTTCGCGGTAACAACTATGTATACACCGAAGCCGAATACCGCTTTCCAATTTCAGGCTGTGGTGGAGTTCTGGGAGGTGTCTTGTTTGTGAACGGCACTACTGCCAGCAGCGAAATCCAGGGCCTGAGTTTATTTGAATCCATCAAACCCGGGTATGGTTTTGGCTTAAGGGTAATGTTAGACAAACAATCGCGCAGTAATCTGGCCGTTGACTTTGGATTTGGAGAAAGGTCAAGTGGATTTTACCTGGCCGTATCAGAAACCTTTTAAAATTATAGTATGAAAAAAAATCTTTTAATCCTCAGCTTATGTATTCTAGGACTGAATACCTACACCCAGGAAAATCTGTTCACGCTGAGTGGAGGTTATGCTTTTGCAAAGCCGGAGAACTACTCTTCTAACGCAAACGGGTTCAGAATAAACGGCTTGTATGAATTTAACAAGGGTCTTGGTATGTTCGCCCATGGCTTTTCTTTCGGCTACATCGGCACAAGCCTTGAAATTGATGGCCTTAGCAGCAATACAACAATCAGCATCAATTCCATACCACTTTATTATGCACCTAAGTTTATGTTTGGGAAAGACAAATTAAAGGGTTTTGTTAAGGGCGCTCTTGGTGCACACATATCCAACTATAAATACACAGGTAATTTAATTGAGAGCAAAAGCAGTGACATTGGCTTTTATGGCGGCCTTGGTCTTGGCGCCATGTTCTTCGTTAAACAGGATGTGTTTTTTAATATAGAATACGAGTGGGCATATATGAGCAATGGCTATTACAGCGATGGTTTTATCAACTCCGCTCAAATCGGAATTGGCCTCAGATTCTAAATTGTTCAAAGCCTGAATAACTGATCAAAATCACGTATTAACGGCACTCAACCTGTTTATTTGTTCTTACTTTTACAAGTAATGGAAGAACACCACTCTGGCTTGATTTTACGTAACGCCCGCTTAAATAAAGGCACTGCCTTCACAAAGGAGGAAAGAAAAAAATTCCATCTTACAGGCTTGCTTCCCGAGCAGGTGGAAAATATGGACACTCAACTTATCAGGGTAAAGGAACAGCTCAGTCTTTTTGATCAACCAATCACAAAATACATATATCTGTCAAATTTACTCGATACGAATGAACGGCTTTTCTTTAAAACAATAAGCAGCGATCCCACCTTCTTTTTACCCCTGGTTTATACACCAACTGTTGGAGAAGCATGTGAAAAATTCGGGCACATCGCACAAAAAACTAAAGCTTTATTCCTATCCCTGAAACACAAGGGGAATATAAAGTCGGTTCTTAACAACTGGCCTGATAAGGCTGTGCGCTTTGCGGTTGTAACTGATGGGGGTAGAATACTTGGTTTGGGAGACCTGGGAGTAAATGGTATTGGAATACCAATCGGTAAACTTGCCCTGTATACAAGTTGTGCAGGTGTTCCTCCTGAATTAACCCTACCGATTGTGCTTGATGTTGGAACTAACAACGAGGTGTTTTTAAAAGACCCTCTATATCCCGGTTTAAAACAAAAGAGATGCGAGGGTAAGGAATACGATGATTTTATTGATGAATTTGTTACAGCCATGCAGGATGTGTTTCCCAAAGTTTGTATACAATGGGAGGACTTCAAAGGCCAAACTGCCGTTCGAATTTTAACTGCCTACCGCGATAAAATTTGCACATTTAACGACGATATTCAGGGAACTGCCGCCATTGCCACCGCAGGATTTATTGCCATCAGCCGCTTGCTTAACAGACCCTTCAGAGAACAAAAGTTTTTATTTTTAGGAGCAGGAGCCGCCGCCTTTGGAATAGCTGATATGCTTGTACAGAAATTAATGAAAGACGGTTTAAGTCGGCAAGAGGCTTTACAAAACATTCACATGTTTGATGTAAATGGCTTAATAGAAAACACCAGAACGGATTTAACCGATTTCCAAAAAGAATTTGCACATAATTCTACACCTACAGCCAATTTTGCGGAGGCCATACTTATGATAAAGCCAACGGCAATAGTTGGTGTGAGCACAGTTGGAGGAGCTTTTACTCAGGAAGTAATAGAAAACATGAGCAAAATAAATGAACGTCCAATCATATTCCCCTACTCCAATCCAACGAGTCACTCAGAATGTACCGCCGAAGACGCATACGTGTTCAGCAAAGGAAAGGCTATTTTCGCCAGCGGAAGTCCATTTGCTCCTGTTAATTACAATGGCAAAATTTTTACCCCTGGTCAGGGCAACAATGTGTTTATTTTCCCGGCTTTAGGAATGGCTGTACTGGCCACTGAGGCCAGGCGGGTAACCGATGGTATGTTGCTCGTAGCCGCCGAAGCAGTGGCAGAGCAGATAAGCCAAAACGATTTTGAAAAGGGCCTTATTTACCCGCCTATTAATGACATACGTCATTCCTCCACCCGTGTGGCAATAAAAATCGCCGAATATATTTTTGATTCAGGAATGGCCGGAATAACAAGACCCGAAAATCTTCCGGAGTATATTAAAAGCAAGATGTATGTCCCCGACTACTAGAATACTGTATAACTTAAACTACAAACAACTTATACGTTACTACATAGGCCGGTATTAGGTTTTAATCATGTAAATGAGATATCGGCCCAAATAGAAAAATCTGTTCTGCTCTTGTTTTTCAATTATATTCGTTTCAATTTATTATTTGCCTCCTGATTTTAGCGACCAAAAAGCAACACTGCATGAACAGACTTTTTATCCTACTTGTTTTAATAAATCTGGTTCTGTTCTCCTGTAAAAATTCAAAAACCAACGTTTCTGCCGGCGCTTCCAAACCTGAGTCTAAATCAGATTCAACAAACAAATCACAAAAACCAAAAAAATCTGCACGCCCGGTGCATTGGTCTTATGCAGGCGAGGCAGGTCCTTCAGCCTGGGGAACATTAAGCCCCGTGTATGCCCTTTGTTCGTCAGGTTCAGGACAATCTCCCATTAATATCAATCAAACAGATGTAAAAAAAGGTATACACTGGAACATTAATTATAAAAAAACGAGCTTAAAAATTGCCCATAACGAACACATGGACAATATTCTTGACAACGGACATACCATACAGGTCAACGTGGATGAAGGAAGCACCTTCCTGATAAATCACAAAACTTATCACCTGAAACAATTTCACTTTCATACACCCAGCGAACACACAATTAATGAAAAATCATTTCCAATGGAAGTGCATTTTGTTCACCAAAGCGATAGCGGAGACCTCGCGGTAATTGCCGTTCTCGTTGTTGAAGGAAACGATAATCCTAATTTTGCAAAAATCATTAGTAACCTTCCTTCTAAAAAAGGAGAGACCAAACACCTTACAAAAGTTAATCTGGCTCTACAGTTTCAACTGCCCGAAACACTTGAAGCTTATCATTACCAGGGTTCATTAACTACCCCGCCCTGCAGCGAAAAAGTAGAATGGCTGGTGTTTAAACACTATGTGAGTGCAAGCAAAAAACAGATTAAGGCATTTGCTGAAAAGATAGGTACAAATAACCGTCCCATCCAGGCCCTAAATGAAAGGACCATTAAAACGGATGTAATCTCAGGAAAAGCACAGGATTAACTAAGTCGATACGCATTGAATTCCGATTTTCAAAAGCAAACAAAAGGTTATATTTGTTTGAATGAGGCATCAACCCCCCCTTCTCCTTATACATGAGTAATCATACCATTATCTGTAAAAACTGCGAAAATCAATTTAGCGGGCACTTTTGTAACAATTGTGGTCAAAGGGCCAATTTGCACCGAATCGACTTAAAACACCTGGTACATGAGTTTTTCCACGCCCTTACCCACCTCGACAAAGGTCTGCTTTATACTGCTAAAATGATGCTGCTTGAACCCGGGCAAACCCTTCGTGATTATTTACAAGGTAAACGCGTCAAACATTCCAACCCCTTTCTGATGTTGCTCATCATTGGCGGTCTATGTTCTCTCACCTATTATAACTTCGAATTAAAACTCCCTTCTTCGTTTAAAATTAATGAACTCGACGGTGGGTTACACGTTATCGATTCCAAATTTTTCGCCATTCTCTACATTGTTTATAGTTTGTATTTTTCCATTTGCGATTATCTGTTTTTTCGTTACAAGGGTTACAATTTCACAGAACTTTTTACAATTAATGTGTTTATTGCCACAGAAGTATTACTTACCCTCCTGGCCCTTGTACCATTGTGGCTGATTGGGGGTCATTTTGACATAAACAAATACCTTCGTGTTTTTGTTGGTTTAAGCTTTATTAGCTACATCGTATTTGTACGCTATCAATTTTTTGAAGTTAAGGGCGATAAAAAAGCAGGTACCCGATTGATACTGGAAGCCATTGTTTTTCTGCTTTTCTTTATTGCCATTAGCTGGAAAACCTTTTCGATTGTCCTAACATCATAAACGTGTTCTGTCTTCCAGACTTTTGATTACCTTAGTTCTACCATGCAAAAATTACTTGAAGAAGATATCCTGGGTACAATTGGAAGAGAAAAGTACCATTGCAAGATTACCTGGAAAAAAGGTGTACTGCATATGGATGAGCCTGAAAGTTCAGGGGGCAAAGACCTGGGGCCTGACCCCTATTCAACATTTTTGGCCTCACTGGCCGGTTGCACACTTGCCACACTCAGAATGTACATTGACCGAAAAGAATGGGACATTCCAGAAATTCACGTCAGGCTAAACATGAACCAAAAAAACGAGGGTGAGGTAGTAACCTTTATTCATAGAGAAATTTCATTCTCAAATGAGGTCCCTTCCGATCAGAAAGACCGTCTATTGCTGATTGCAGAAAAATGCCCGGTTTCAAAACTACTTAGCAACACTATCGACATCCACACTAATTTCACCTAATGGATTCAAAAAACATAAAAAAAGAGTACAGTAACGGAGAGATCACCATTGTTTGGCAATCCGGGCTTTGCATTCACTCCACCAAATGTTGGAAAGGCAATGCCGGATTGCTTGAGGTGTTTAATCCTGCTGAAAAACCCTGGATAAAACCACAAGGTGCCGGCACGGAGCGTATCATCGCTCAGGTAAACCAATGCCCCAGCGGAGCCCTGAGTTTTTATGTCAACTCAAACAAAGGTCAGAATGAGACAGTAGATTCATCCGAACACATTGTAGAAGTTACAAAAAATGGTCCGCTTTTGGTATATGGAAACATTCAGGTAAAAAATAAAGAAGGAAAGATCGAACAAAAAAACAAAGTCACGGCGTTTTGCCGTTGTGGAAACTCTGGAAACAAACCCTATTGTGATGGAACGCACAAAAAAATTGGATTTTGTGATGAGTAGGTTCGCACACCATTAAATCTTCACTATTTAAAGCTTAATGCAAAGCCTTTAGCCAATCTGCTATGTTTCGGATAACCTCCTCCTCCACATTTCCCTGCTTCTGATATTCAGCAGGAGTACTTTTTCCTTCACCGCTTAAAAACAAATGATTTAGTTTATCGTAAACAATAAATTTGTTTTTTTCAGATGACTGTAGAGCAGTTTTCCAGATTTCAAAGTCTTTCATCACTACCTGGTAATCTCGTTTGCCCTGAAGTACCAAAATGGGCTGCCTGAGCTTTTTTGCCGTGGCCACCTGATCGTATTTGTTCAGGGATTGCCAATATGAATATGGGACTCCAAGCGGTAAACTATCAGCCGGTAAGCGCTTTAACTGAACCGGGTCCTTTACCATTTTAACCTGCCTGTTTAACTCAAGCAGATCTTTTTTTTCATCGGCATCAAGACTATCAAGCGAATAGATGTATTCAAATTGTTCAGGTAAAAGGTCTTCAAGCGGTCGGGCATTTGCAGCCAACATTACCACCGCTTTAATTTTTGATGATTTTAAGGCCACAAGAGGGGCGCACATGCCACCTAAACTATGCCCAACTACCATAAGTTTTGATGATTTGGTTTCAGGTAAACGCCCCAGCAGTTTTACAGCGCTTAATGCATCCTCAACGACTTCTTCCTGAATGGTAATGTTTGTACTCTTCTGAAACTCTTCCCCGTACACAAGTGTTCTTTTGTCGTAGCGCAAACTGGCAACGCCCATTGAAGCGAGGCCAACAGCAAGGTCTTTCAGAATTTTATTCGGACCTATGGTTTCGTCCTTATCGTTTGGCCCTGAACCGGCCAATAAAACAGCTACAGTTGGGTTTTTTACATTGTTGGGAAGGCACAACACAGCCGGTAATTTATACTTACCGCTTTCTATAACAAGTTTTTGTTCGGAATACGCAGATAGTTTAGCGTAGCCCGGTAACTTATAGCTTAATGCGCTACCAGCAGGCACAAAGGTGATGCCTACAATTTTATCGCTCGGAGCGTAAACCAAATTCAAATTTACCTTCACGCGTTCGAAAGCACATAACATGGTTACTTTTTCTAAACTGTCCTTCCATTCTGACTTTACTTCACTTATGCCTTTATAATCGCCAAAGTACTGAGGGAAGGATGCCCATATTTTACTCAGCATCACCGTACTCACTTTATTTGAGAGAAGCGTATCGAAACTCGCTGCACAGGAATCGAACTGCTCGCGTTCAAGTTGATGTAAAAAATACTTAGCTTTTTCCTGGCGGCTTTGAGCAATTGTAAAAAAATGTACAGAAATCAGAAAAAGAAAAATGAGATGAAATTTATGGCTCATGGTTTTGCAGGTAAAACGGTGGCCACACATTCTCCAAAACCAAGCCTAATCCCATCCTTCTCACAATGTCCGCGAAGGATGATGGTATCATTATCGTTTACGAACTTTCGCTCCGAACCATCTTTTAATGTAATGGGTTTGGTGCCTCTCCAGGTCAATTCCATAAAACTGCCATACTCACTTGGGTCAGGGCCGGAGATGGTTCCACTTCCCATCATGTCGCCCACATTCATGTTACAGCCATTCACCGTATGATGTGCCAATTGCTGTTCCATGGTATAATACATGTATTTGTAATTGCTGGTGCACACCAGATTTTCTTCTCCGTTTTGTGGTTTTAAAACA
>Ga0154020_10000796_pt1 | contig 38905 bp, 30 predicted proteins | sample Klosneuvirus_201_FD_109709 | JGI IMG/M metagenome (GOLD analysis project Ga0154020, IMG submission 109709) | Active sludge microbial communities from wastewater, Klosterneuburg, Austria - Klosneuvirus_20160825_MG | ecosystem: Engineered > WWTP > Aerobic digester > Activated sludge | place... | reverse complement strand
TTTGAATGATTTAATATTACATAACCAGTACAGATCCCTTATGAAATACGAAGCCATCAACAATCAACTTTTTATTGACAACCGTCGCAAATTCGCAGCCCACTTAAAAGCCAATAGCATGGCCGTTTTTGTGAGTAACGACATTATGCCCACCAACGCCGATGGCAGCATGGGATTCCGTCAAAACGCCGACTTGTTTTACCTGTGCGGGATCGACCAGGAAGAGACCATGCTGGTGATTTTTCCGGATGTAAAAGATGGGAAACATAAGGAAGTGCTTTTTGTAAGGGAAACCAGCGAGTTGATTGCCATTTGGGAAGGGGCTAAACTCAATAAAGAACAAGCCTCTAAAGCCAGTGGTATTGAACACGTGTATTGGTTCCATGAGTTCGACAAAATCTGCAAAGCCTTTTTCTCTCAGGCTGAAAACATTTACCTGAACAGCAATGAACACACACGCCGCTCAATTGAAGTGGAAACCGCGCAAGAGCGTTTCAATAAAAGCCTGATGGCCAAGTACCCTTTACACCGTTACGAACGCTCAGCACCCATCATGCATCGCATACGCGCCATCAAAGGCACCATTGAAATTGACCTGATTCAAAAAGCCTGTGACATCACCGAAAAAGGATTCCGCCGTTTGCTTTCCTTTATTAAACCTGGTGTGTGGGAATACGAAATTGAGGCCGAGTTGATTCACGAATTTATCCGCAACCGCTCTCAGGGCTGGGCCTACGGGCCTATCATTGCAAGCGGAGGCAGCGCCTGTGTTTTACATTATGTGGAGAACAACCGCCAATGTAAGGATGGTGATGTTATTTTGTTAGATGTTGCCGCCGAATACGCCAATTACGCCAGCGACCTCACACGCTCCATTCCTGTAAATGGAAAATACACTCAGCGTCAAAAAGATGTGTACAATGCGGTGCTACGTGTGCACAAGGCGGCAACAAAACTACTTTTACCCGGCCAGACCTTTGACAAATACAACAAGGCGGTTGGTGATTTAATGACTGAAGAATTGCTGAAACTAGGGTTGTTAAAATCGGAAGATGTAAAAAAGCAAAACCCTAACTGGCCGGCCTATAAAAAGTACTTTATGCACGGCACTTCGCACTTCCTTGGATTGGATGTGCACGATGTGGGTTTCTTTACTGAGCCCATGCAAGCCGGCATGGTGTTTACAGTAGAACCTGGTATTTATATTCCTGAAGAAAATTTGGGTATTCGCTTAGAGAACAACATTCTTATCACTACCACCGGACAAATGGATTTGATGAAAAACATTCCGATTGAAGTAGAAGAGATCGAAAGTTTGATGGGCAAGGCAAAATCACTTGCCTGATCTTTATTTGGTTTATTTTGCTAAATTTACTTAGCAAAATCTGATTCATGAAAAAATTAGCCGCAGCATTTCTTGTGGTTAGCCTTTGTGTAAGTTTAAATGCTCAGGATCCCTTTTTTCTGAATTCCAACCAAAGTTTACTGTCCTTAAACCCTTCCTTTGCCGGCAGTAACGGAGGATTCAGAAACCAGTTTTCTTACAGAAATCAGTGGCCCAATTTGTCGGGAAGAATAGTCACCTATCTCAATAGTGCGGATGTGTATCTATCCCCAATTAAAGCCGGTGTAGGTGTATCGGTATTATACGATGATGTTTGGTCAGGCACCTATAATTCCAGCCTGTATTCGTTTTCCTACGCACAACACCTTCGGTTTTACGATGGTAAGCTCAAACTGATTCCTTCTTTGCAAATGAGTTACGCCCATCGAAAATTAGATGCATCCGACATTTACTATGGAGCGATAGGCGACCCTCGATATGGTTACTTGTGGGCCCCAACCGGTTCGGGACCTGTATACGAAAAAACTTATTTCGATGTCAGCGCAGGGTTTTTAATCAATTACCAGGAAAAGTTCTTTGCCGGCGCCTCCTTTTTTCACCTGAACCAGGCGGATGTGGGTTTTACTGAAGAACGAAGCCAACCACATAGACTGACGATACATACTTCCTATAACATGGATCTAACGGAAAATACGCAACTTCAGTTCCTTTGTGTTTTTAATCATCAACAGTATTATAGTACAACAAGGCTATCCCTCAACGCCTTGTTTTATAAGCATCTGATTACCGGCATAGCCAGCTCCAGCTTTGATACAGCCATTCTCAGTGGAGGATATAGAAACAATTTTTTCACCTTGCTGGTGGGTTATGACGTGACCATTAGCAAATTGGCCGGTAATACAGCGGGCTCATGGGAAATTCACGCTTCTTATAACCTTAGAAGCAAAGGTCTGCGGAGGTCTGTTACTTCATTCGAAACCTGGTAATACAAGCCTAAAGATTCTCAATAAAATAATTACAAATCTTCTCCATCAAATGGGCCCTGTCCTTACCCAACACATTGTGTTCGTGCCCGGGGTAAACGTAATAATCCACTTGCACTCCTTTTTCTACGGCTTTCTTCAAATACATCATGCTGTGCTGCCAAACCACCACATTGTCCTGGGCGCCATGAATCATTAAGAGTTTGCCCTTCAGCTTTTCTACATGGTTCAGCAAATTATTTCTTTCGTAACCCTCTTTATTTTCCTGAGGCGTGTCCATGTAACGCTCCCCATACATGATCTCGTAATAGCTCCAGTCAATCACCGGTCCGCCAGCTACACCTACTTTAAACGCCCCGGGCTGACGCGTCATTAAACTGGTGCTCATAAAGCCCCCGTAGCTCCAACCGAAAACGCCCACACGCGCTGCATCAACATATGGTAAAGCTTTCAAATAATCCAAGCCGCTGAGTTGATCGGCCATTTCGTTTGAACCCAAATTGCGGTGGATCACTTGCTCAAATTCTTTGCCTCTATTGGAGGTGCCGCGACCATCAAGCGTAAACACGATATAGCCTTTTTGTGCCATGTACTGGTACCAAAGCTCTCCTCCGGCCATCCAGGTGTTTGTTACTAGTTGCGAGTGCGGACCGTTATAGAGGTAAACAATTACCGGGTATTTTTTGGTGCTGTCAAAATCAGTTGGGCGGAACAAACGGCAATACAAATCGGTTCCATCCGGATTTTTAATGGAAAACAAATTCCATGAGCCCATTTTGTAGTCCTTTACTGGATTCTCTGTTTTATAGAACTGAATCGCTTTGCCAGTCTTGGCGTTTACAACACTGTATTCTCTTGGCGTCGTGCTTGAAGTAAACCCATCGATAATTGCATCCCCTTTAGAATTTATTACAGCCATGTGAAAGCCATTGCCATGGGTTAAGCGCCTTATCTTCCCGGTTTTTAAGTTCACCGAATATAAATCCTGATTCACCGGGCTTTGTTCGTTAGCGTGAAAAAAGAGGTTCTCTCCCTTGGCATCAAAACCATTCACGGCTTTTACTTCCCAGGTCCCTTTAGTCAATTGTTTAATCAACTTTCCATCAGAGGCATACAGGTAAAGGTGATTGTACCCATCCTTACGGCTTTGCCAGATAAATTGGCCGGGATTGTTTTTTACAAAAAGTACAGGGTGCTGGGGCTCCACATAACGTTCGTCTTTCTCTTCAAACAGTGTTTTAATAAACTCTCCGGTTTGCGCATCATAGCTGTTTAGTTGGCAGTGGTTTTGTTCGCGGTTAAGAACAGCTATGTAAATGGTCTTTTCGTCAGGACTCCAGGCTACGTTGGTGAGGTATTGTTCTTTTGGACCCTGGGTTTTGATGGCCAGACTGGCTTTGGCTTTTAGATTGTAAATGTACAAGGTAACATAGTGGCTCCTGTTCCCTGCCATGGGGTACTTGATGTTGGCATTCGACGCTGGGTAAGTGCTCCAATCAATGATGGGGTAATCCGTAACGTCTTTTTGGTCCATGCGGTAATAGGCCAGAGCGTTTCCATTGGGACTCCAGAAAAGCCCTTTGGTGATCCCAAATTCATCGCGGTGCACGCTTTTTCCATTCACAATCTCATAGGAGCCATCCTTGGTTACCTGCTCTATCTGCCCAGTATTGTAAACAAACACATTGTTCTCTTTTACAAAAGCGTAGGTTTCACCCGCTTTATACACTTCAAGATTCTCTAAACCCTCAAGATTTGTTTTGCGTTCTGATCTTGTAATGGTTTTTGTATCGCTTGCATACAGCCACTCCTGTTTTGCACTTTTAAAATAAAAGGACTTCTCGTCTTTCCAAAGCAAACCTTCAAAAGCCTTCACCGTGTCCATCTTTTGCGCTTTGAGTTGAGCGTTCAATCCCGAAACTCCAAGACTGTAAATCACCTGAGCCTTTGTTGCTTCAAGCACAAACAATGTGTTTTTATCAATGTAACTCACTTTATTGCTTTCCGGAATAAACGCGAGCGCCTGAAGGCGTTTGGGCGCCAGAATTGTTCTTCCTTTCAACACTGCATCTTGAATTGTAAGCAGTTTGTTTTGTCCGTAAACACATGTTGTAAAAATGGAAACTAAAAGTAAACTGCGGAATTTTGAGGTCATCATAGATTATAGAATTAAAATAAATGTTGTAATAAACTGTCGTCGACTAGATTCGGTAAGGTTACTTTTAAACCGGGACTTCGTTGCATTTCGCGTTTAATGGCAAAAAGCGCTTCCTCGTTGCGGGCCCAGCCCCTGCGGGCTATGCCATTGTTCACATCCCAGAACAACATTTGCTCGAGTTTGAGATCGGCTACCGCACTTCCATCCAATACCAGACCAAATCCTCCGTTAATCACTTCGCCCCAGCCCACGCCGCCTCCGTTGTGCAAACTCACCCAGGTGGCCCCTCTAAAGGCATCTCCAACAAAATTGTGTACGGCCATGTCGGCAGTGAATTTGCTCCCGTCATAAATATTTGACGTTTCGCGATAGGGACTATCGGTGCCACTCACGTCGTGGTGATCACGACCCAAAACGACCGGCGCCGAAATTTTTCCTTCCCGGATGGCTTTGTTGATGGCTTGTGCTATCTTAATTCGCCCTTCACTATCGGCATACAAGATTCTGGCCTGAGAACCCACCACCAAATTGTTCTTTTGCGCGTCTTTTATCCAAACGATGTTATCCTGCAACTGTTGTTTGATCTCATCTGGCGCTCCTTTGTAGATGTTTTCAAGCACCACCTGAGCTAGCCGGTCAGTTGTGGCCAGGTCCTCCGGTTTAGCCGAAGTGCACACCCAACGAAATGGCCCGAAACCATAATCAAAACACATGGGCCCTAATATGTCCTGCACATAAGAATTGTATCGGAATGTTTCTTTTGAACCCTGCTTAAACACATCTCCACCTGCTCTGGATACCTCCAGTAAAAACGCATTGCCATAATCAAAAAAATACATGCCTTTGGCGTGCAGTGAATTTACAGCATTAATATGTCGCACCAGGGTTTTTTGAACTTCTTGCTTAAACCTCACTGGTTCATTCGCCATCATCGTGTTGCTTTCCTCAAGGCTGAAGCCAACAGGATAGTAGCCTCCCGCCCAAGGGTTGTGCAGGGAGGTTTGATCGCTGCCTATGTCCACCATCATGTTTTCCTGCACCAGCTTTTCCCAAAGATCCACCACATTGCCCTGATAGGCCAAACTCACGGCTTCTTTGTTTTTTTGAGCTGCTTTAGTTCTGACAATCAATTGATCCAAATCACTGAACACCTCATCTACCCAGCCTTGTGAATGTCTGGTTTTTACAGCCTTCGGGTTAATTTCTGCAGTTATGGAAACAAGTCCTGCAATTTTAGCTGCTTTGGGTTGTGCTCCGCTCATGCCTCCTAAACCACAGGTCACAAATAGTTTTCCTTTGCGTTCCTCTTCTGTTTTGAATTTTTTACGAGCGGCATTCATAACGGTTATGGTGGTACCGTGCACAATGCCTTGTGGGCCAATGTACATAAAACTTCCGGCTGTCATTTGTCCGTACTGGGTAACTCCCAGCGCGTTGAATTTTTCCCAATCGTCGGGTTTGCTGTAATTGGGGATCATCATGCCGTTGGTGATAACAACGCGTGGGGCGTTTTTATGCGATGGGAACAAACCCATGGGATGACCGCTGTATAAAACCAGGGTTTGTTCGTCTGTCATGGTAGCCAGGTACTGCATGCACAGTAAATACTGGGCCCAATTTTGGAATACGGCCCCGTTCCCACCATAGGTAATCAATTCGTGTGGGTGCTGAGCCACCGCATGATCGAGGTTGTTGCTGAGCATGTGCATGATGGCCGCTGCCTGAAGGCTTTTGTGAGGGAATTCTAATATAGGCCTGGCGTAAATTTTATAATCCGGACGAAAACGGTACATGTAGATACGTCCGTAGGTTTTTAATTCTTCAGCGAATTCAGTGGCAAGGGTGGCGTGGTGTTTTTTATCAAAATAACGAAGGGCGTTTTTAATGGCCAGTGTTTTTTCCTCCTTGCTCAGAATGTCTTTACGTTTTGGAGCGTGGTTTACGCTGGGGTCAACCGATGTGGTGGGTGGTAATTCTGCCGGAATTCCGCGTAATATAAGTTCCTTAAATGACAAGGTGGTGTGTGTACTCATGCTTGTTGGTTTGGTTGGTCTTTCTTTTTGAAACCTCCGGTGTTTTTATCGTAGCCATAGGGGCAGTGTTTGCATCCGCTTTTGCAGCAATACCCTCTTTTCAGATGGTATTTTTCCGTGAAAACGATGTAGCCTTCGGGACTGTAATAAAAATCTTCAGGGTCCAGGGGTTTGTTGAACATGGATCGCAAAGTTAAGCGTTTATAGGTATCCGGCGAAGCCTATTCCAAACGTTTAATGGTGCAGCCTATGGATTTGGTTTGCTGTAAACCCGGTTTTTGACCTGAGTTAAGTGCCACAAGGGCGTCCTTTAAATAAAAGGTTTTAACGGCTTCAGGGTCCTTTACATTATCATCAATGGCCCCCTTGTAAACCAAGGCTTTATCATCAAATAAAAAACACTGGGGGGTGCGTGTGGCTCCAAAAGCATCCGCCAATTGGTTTTTTTCGTCCACAACGTAAGGACAATTGAGTTTTTGGTTTTTGTAGTATTTGCCCATCTCGTCAAAACTATCTTCCTCACTGCGTTGGGCTTCATTGCTGTTTACCAATATGCATCCAATGTTGTTTTTCAAACAATATTCGGAGTACTCCAGAATGCGGCTCTCACTAAGCTTTACATAGGGACAGGTGTTGCAACTGAAGATCACTAAAAGGCCCTTTTTTGTTTTTGCATCCGTAAGGGAAATCATTTTACCACCAACGTCCTTCATTTTGTGTTCAGGCATTGGAAGACCTGCATTCAGAGGCAATTCTTCCCCCTGAAAAACAAAGGAGCTTATAACTGGAACCAGAATTAAGCTAAGCGCCGCTAAGATTAAGAGTTTTTTCATGGTCGGGTGTTTTCACAAAGTTAAACGATTCAAGTTGCTGAATTGAATGAAGGCTGTTAAAATTTTACACTTTAAACCGCTTGAAAATGTGACTTTTGCCGGATTTGCCCTTATAAAACACACATTGTTTATTTTTTATACCAAAAGGCCAGAAAACAAAGGTGGGAATACTGAAATTTGGAGATATGGTTCCTGAAGAAATACAAAAGCCGAAAAACCCTTCTGCTATAGGCAAATTGTTCAAAGTGTTTGGAATCGTTTTTGTTCTCCTCCTGGTCCTTGCTATCTCCCTTGTTTCCCTTTTATTCATTTACGAGGATGAGGTGAAAAGTATAGTGATTAAAGAACTGAATAAAAATCTGCAGGCGGAGGTCATTGTAGACCCTGAAAATATTGACCTCACCATCCTAAAAACCTTTCCCTATTGTTCCATTGAATTCAGGAACATGCTTATGCTTGAGGCCTTGAAAGTAAAAAAACGGGACACCCTGTTGTATACCGACAAACTGAATTTGTATTTCAACATCCGAAACTTATGGGAAGGCAAATACACCATTGAAAAAATCAGCTTAAAAAAAGGTTTACTTAATTTAAAGTACCTGAAAGACGGAACGGCAAATTACGACTTCTGGAAAACAGACACTAGTAAACAGGCTAAAGGTGATGAGAAAAGCCTGAGCTTTCATCTCCAATCCATTGAAGCGGAAAAATTTCGATTTACATACAAGGATCTGGAGTCAGACCTGATATGCGATATGCTCCTCCATCACCTTCAGCTCTCCGGCGATTTTTATACCGATGCCTATGAACTTAAACTAAAAAGCAAAACCACCGTTCATGCCTATGTTCAATCCGGCAGAAACTACCTAAAAGAAAAAAACTGTGATCTGGCCATGACCCTGGAAGTTAATGAGGACAAGTATTTGTTTAAAAAAGCCAAGATTAGCATCAACAACCTGGCCCTTGAGCTCAAGGGTGAATTGGACTACCGTGAACAACTCACCGCGGCCAAAATTACCTTCTCCGCTCCTAAACTGGATATTTCTTCCCTACTTTCATTACTGCCTCCGACATACAAAAACATCATTCAGGATTACAAAAGCGATGGGAATTTTTACATCAAGGGAAAATACAACTATGACAAAAAATCCAGCTACAGGCTTTCCGCTGATTTCGGGATAGAGAACGGGGATGTGGAACACACATTAAGTGCGACAAAAATGAATGACCTTTTTGTAAAGGGGAATTTGCTGCTGAGTCCCGATCATTCAGAACTGGACATTGAAAAGATGCGACTCAATTTGGGTGGCGATGCCATACGTGCAGAATTTTACATTAAAAACTTCGATCATCCCGAAATCAGCCTGAATGCGGATGCCGACCTTCATCTTGAAAACCTCATTCGGTTTTATCCCATTGACACCATCAGTCACCTCCGAGGGAAATTAAAGCTCAACATGGTTTTCGACGGTTTGTGGGACGATCTCAAACAAAATGCATTCGGAAAAAAAGTGCAATTGCGCAGCCGGGCTGAAGTAAAAGACCTGGAGCTTCAGTTTAAGGGTGATGAAAAAGTGTCGAAACTTCCTGCCTGCACCTTAATGGTTGTGGATGGGCAGGCTGAGCTGATGAATTGTAAATTACTAAGAGGAAGCTCCGACCTGCTTATCAGCGGGCAGGTGCCTGGTCTATTTGATTACTTGAGTGATAAGAGCAAACCGCTGATTATTTACGGCGACGTAAGTTCTGATAACCTTCAACTTGAAGATCTGCTCATGAAGTATTATTCATCAGAAGATAAAGATGCGCCTCTTATTCCCTCTAATGTGGTGTTTAGATTGGATGCCAGAATTCAGAATTTTGCCTACGCGAAATTTAAAGCGCAAAACATATCCGGAAACTTTGAGATCAAAAACCAAAAAGCCATTGCCAGCGATGTGAAGTTGAGTGTGATGGAAGGCGAAGCAGAGATCAATGCCTTTTTTGACAACTCAAAGAATAAACTGGACCTGGTGTTGCAAAGCACTTTTAAACACATCAACATTAGTGAGCTGTTTAAACAGTTCAATAATTTCGGACAGAACACCTTAATGGATGGCAATTTGAAAGGCTATGCCACGGCACAGGTCGATTTGAGCGGAACCTGGTCGAACGAACTGGATGTGGATTACAATTCAATACGTTCAAATTGTGATATCACGATAGAAAAAGGAGAACTTAAGGGATTTCAACCCATGATGAGTTTATCAAAATTCGTTGACGTGAAGGACCTTCAGCACATTCGTTTTTCAACCCTTCAGAGTCAGATCCAAATTCGTGAACAAACCATCTTTTTTCCCAAAACATTTATACGCAGCAACGCCCTAAATCTTGAGTTCTGGGGTCAGCACACCTTCAACAACGAGATTGAATACCACTTTCAATTGTTGCTTAGTGAATTGCTGGCCAAAAAACGCAAAACAAAAGACAATGAATTTGGAGAGGTGGAGAACGATCCTGAAAACCACCGGAGTGCGTATATCCTGATGACCGGTACGGTTGACTATCCCATCATCAAGTTCGACAAAAAAGGATTAAAAGAAAAAATAAAAACCGACTTAAAAGAAGAGAAAAAAGAGCTCCGAAGCCTGCTGAAGGAAGAGTTTGGGCTCTTTCGTAAAGACAGTACACAGGTGAAGAAAAAACGGGACGAAACCAAATTTGAGCTGGAGAAACCCGAAAAACCGCCTGCGAAAAAACCTTTGGAACCCAAAAAGAAAGAAGAGGACGAGGAAGACTTCTAAAATCCACTATCTTTATTCAAATTTCATTTGCTTGTGAACATCTACGCCCGTAAACAACGCTGGAAAATGGGTCTGGCCGCTGCCGCACTGCTTATTGTGATGGTATCGTTCTGGTACAGCAGCAATTTGGTGCAACAGATCAAACAAAACGAAAAACAAAAAGTAGAATTGTGGGCCAAAGCGGTACAGAAAAAAGCAAGCCTGGTAAAATTTACCAAAGAGCTTTTTGAAAAAATTAAAACAGGCGAAACCAAAAAAGCTGAACTTTTTGCTGAAGCTACACGTGAACTCAGCAAAGGCGACGACCTCTCGGGCAATCAGGATGTTTCATTTGTGTTAAAGGTCCTTCAGGAAAATACAACGGTTCCTGTGATTCTTACCGACGATCAGGATAAAATACTCACCAAACGAAATCTTGACTCTGCACGGGAAAACGATCCTGTTTATCTGCAGGAACAATTGCAGATCATGAAAGACTTGTACGCCCCTGTAGAAATTGATGTGTACAAAGGCATGAAACAGCGTTTGTATCACAAAGACAGCCGTTTGTTCAACGACATTAAACTGGTTTTTGATAGTTTGATCAAATCTTTTATAACCGAAGTGGCCGTGAACTCCGCTGATGTGCCGGTGATCTATACCAATCCAAAAAAGGATTCCATCATTGCCCTTGGTAAGATTGAATATGGTGAAGTAAACACTCCGGAGAAACTTAAATCAAAACTTCAGGACCTGTCCACGCAAAACACACCCATTGAAATTGACCTCGGAGAGAACAGTAAGGACTATATCTTCTACGCCCAGTCGGAATTACTCACCCAATTAAAGTACTATCCTTACTTCCAGTTTGGTGCCATCGCTTTGTTTTTACTCATTGCTTATATTTTATTCAGCACGGCAAGAAAAGCTGAGCAAGACCAGGTATGGGTGGGCATGAGCAAGGAAACAGCGCACCAGTTGGGCACCCCGCTTTCTTCGCTAATGGCCTGGAACGAACATTTGCTTTCCCTTGGTGTAGACAAAACCATTATTGGGGAGATGCAAGAAGATGTTAAACGCCTGAACACCATCACAGAACGATTCAGCAAAATAGGCTCTCAGCCTACTCTTGTGCCCGAAAACCTGAATCAGGTATTAAATGATAGTATTGATTACTTAAAAAAACGCACCTCTAAGAACGTTGAATATACCTTGGAGATGCCTTCTGAGCCAATCGGTGCTAACCTCAGTCGGCCATTGTTTGAATGGGTGATCGAAAACCTTTGCAAAAACGCTGTGGACGCCATGGATGGCAAAGGTAAGATACACGTGAGGCTCAGCGGCATTCCAGAGGGATTACAAATTGACATTAAAGACACTGGCAAAGGCATTCCCAAATCCAAGTTTGAAACCATTTTTGAACCCGGATACACCACCAAAAACAGAGGCTGGGGATTGGGATTAAGTTTGTGTAAACGCATTATTGAGAGTTACCACCACGGGAAAATCATTGTGCTGAGCAGTGAGGTAAATATTGGGAGTACGTTCAGGATAACGCTTAAGTCCTAAACAAAAAAGCCACCCCTTCGCCTTAATTACGCAAGTCTAATTTAAAGCCAATTTGGGATCAAAAACAAAAGGGGAGCCTAATGAATCCCCTTTTGATTTTTAAACAACTCAAAAACAGGCTAAATCGAAGCTGGAATACCCTGGCTCTTAATAAATGCTACAGGTTGGTCATAAATAGCTGGCTGATTGGTAGCATCAGCAAAGAATAGGGCTATTTTCTCTCTAAATTCTGGTGTTTTGACTTCCTGCATAACAAGGGTTTTGGCTTGGTCCTCGTTTTCAGCTAGGGCGGTCAGTGTTAATCTCCATTCTGGCGAGTCAAATAGCACGCAATTCCATACGTAAAGTTTTAGATTCATATAAAAAAAGAGGGTTGTTTTAAGTTTAGGATAACCCTCTAATATAATATAGTGATTTTGGACTACTTCTTCAAATTTCAGGCGAACTAAAGCATAACAAAAAATATTATATAAGGCGACTGTCAAAGTTGTTTTCAATGGAAAGCAATTGGATCAGACTAAAATCTGATCCTTTTTTGTTGGAAAATGTATAATTTCAAATTTTACAACCTATTTAATAGGAGGTGCAGTAGGTAAAGGTGTCATTAATTGAGGTATGAACTCAATTGATGACGGTTCAATTATCGTTTGTTATGCTAATAAATAGTATAAAAAAATGATATGGGAAAATTCTGCAAAAAAAATAAAGTGGTTTATAAATTATATTTTTGAGCTATTTAGTTCAAGGAAAATGAAAGCACTTAAAAAATCATCGAGAGTTAAAGGAGTTCTTCCAGGCTAGGCTTGCGGAGCTACACATTTATTTCGCCAGTGGCGATGTATTTATGGAAGACGCAAAAATAAATGAGTGCTTTACCCAACTGAACTTGGAAGAAGAAAATCTAAAATTTAGGCTTTTCGACAGGAATCTATGCATAGGGATTGAAATAAATGCAAAAGAAGGTACGAGCCTACTTTGAATATTGGGCTTGGTTTAATCAGGCAACTCTATTTTTCTTCTGCATTTTCCGTCAGCACTAAATTCCCAAGTATAATTCTTTACGTCCATTAATAAAGTGTTTACCACAGAATAAAAGGCACACGTCGCAATTATTTGGCCATTCTTTGGAGACTTATTAAAATAATAAAACCATGTATGACTCCCCCGCCCACTATTAATCACTCTCTTTGTCTGAAAAGTTGTGAGGTTTGTAACGGATAGACCATGTTCACCTGACCAATAAAGATTCTTACCACTATTATCAATGAACCAACGACCGATATTCTCTCCAGTGTCATCATCTGAGCCACCTCTGGAAACAATAGTAGTAATTGAATTATCATTCATGTTTCTTTTTACAATACTTCCTATTTCAGTAGCTTGAGAGTATGTATAGTAAAATATATCGTTTTTATAAACTGCAACACCTGAGTACATATTATCAATTGTGTCTACGATTTTATTTGAAACATGATTATGCTTATACACCTGACTAGCTGAGTGTCCTAAGAAAAATATATGCTTACCATCTTCAGACCAAGTTGGCCATCCTCCACCGTTATAACTAACCTGTGTAAGACTGTCACCATTTGATTTAATCTTATAAATCTCAGATATGTTTTCAAATGCAACCCATCCTTTGCAACTAATATCTAAATTATTTAAAACATTTTGAGCAAGGTGAGTCTTTATATTTGTGTTTCGATCATATCTCCAAAGATCATGATACGGCCCAATTTGTTCTTTGGTAAGATAATAAATGATGTTCGGGTCATTTGGGTCATACATTGTTCGCCAAACACTCCACTTCCCATAGTATTGAATAACTTGTCCAAAATCTGCATCAAACTCAAGTGGTGACCAATCCAATGTTGTGTCCTCACACGTAAATGAGTACCCTGCTGAAGGAAGTGCAGGTGAAGGCTCAGGTTGCTTCTTATCCTTCTTACAAGAATAAACCCCAGCACTAAGAGCTATATAAAGCAATATTCGTATAGACATAGAATTGCTTTTAACCTTTATGTTTAACGTTGAATAATAAGCTTTTTAACAAATGGTTTATTTGTATCTATAACTAATTTAACCAAATAAACGCCAGCAGCCAAATTTATTGTAGAAATATCCATTCGATTTATTCCATATTGCACTTTTAAGTCGTTTTTCTCAAAAACAACATTACCCATTATATCGAAAATCTGTACATGTCCATATGAATCCTTTTTCGAATAAAACCCAAGTCTAACGTTATCATTTGTGGGGTTCGGATACAAGTTTATATAGTCAATTGAAGTTGCCGATTCGCCTAATCCTACTGGTGTTACCAAAGTATATAACGTAAAAGCACTGTTTACATCATTTAAGTGGAATGGAATATACTTGTTGGAGATAGGTGTATTCGGGGAGCCTGTGTTAAAATTAACCTTATAAATGTATGTTGCCAAAGTAGCTGAGGAAATTGTTGCCGCAATAAGCTCAACGTATGAATATTCATCATCCTTAAAGTTGTTTACAGGAGGCGTAACAGTAGACATTGTAGGACAGCCCGCGGAGGCCATGTACAATGGCCATGAATGCTCATACGTTTCTCCAGGAAAGTTATAACTATAAATCGTTGTGACTTTTGTCATTGTCACATCATAGTACCCTGGAGCAACATTGTTTCCAGGCAAGCCAGACCAAAAATAAACGGACGAAGAAATATTTGTTGTACTGGTTGAATAACTTGAACTATAATGTGTACGATCTATATGCCGTATCTTATATTGTGGTTCGAGTGCTGCTAGCGCAGCAGCTGCATCTATTCTTCCCCAACCTGAAACTGAATCTGGACCAACAAATTGATTGTAATTGGGAGTAACAGTTAGATCAGTAGCAGTCATTTTCAAGATCTCTTCGCAATCCTCATGAACAATATTGTCCCAATTAGGTGTTGATTGATTCCTATAACTCATCATAAGCGCAGTTACCCCAGAGACATGTGGTGCGGACGCAGAGGTTCCCCCAAACGAAATATATGACGGTACAGGTGGAATAATTGATGTCATGTGGTTATAATTAGTCTTAACTGTCTTAATGTTATCAGGATTACCGGGTGCCAAAAAATCAACATTCTTGTAGGTCATCGAACTAAATACGGTACCATTAACATTCATTTTATGATGGTTTCCATCATTTCCGCTTGCGCCTACGCACATTACTTTTCCTGGCTTCATTGTTCCCGGTGAATTATGAGTCGTAATCGGTACTGGTGAATTAACTGTGTAGTTACCTCTTGATGCTACAAAGGCCACACCATTTTGATTGGCGTAGTTTATACCTTTGGCTAATGAAATATCAAATGACATACCTTTGTACCCATAGCTGTGATTCATTATGTGTAGCCCTTTACCGAAAATAACATTTGTTCCGTTAGAGCCGTCATAATAAGCATTCATTAGAACATTGGTTGTCGGAGGCCCATTCCCAGTTGGCTCATTAGTTTTCATGTTTATTAAAGAAACCCCTGTGTTTGATGGTGGGAGAGCGTTTACATCACCACCAGCGATTCCAGCTACACCTTGACCATTATTACCTTTTGCACCAATTATCCCAGCTACACCCGTTCCATGTCCATCATAGTCATTTGCAAAAACAACGGAACTTCCCGAATAATCTTTAAAATCAACAATTGCCCACTGCAAATCTGGATGGGCATTATCTGAAATCCCAGTATCATATACCCCAGCCCTAACAAAAGGATGCCCCTTAGTATAATCCCATGCTGGCTGACAATTAATATGTGCAAATGGATAAGCTACATTCGGGTGCAGACTAGTTTGATCTGTTGAATAGTATGTATCATTGGGCACCCAGTCTAATTCATAAATGTAGTTTAGCTGAGCATTACAAATATCTGGTCTAACTGTAATGAGGGCATCTGGAACTGTAGAAGTAGCGATAGATTGAGGAATTGAAACTAGCAAATTGCAATAAAAATTAGGAATTCGAATAAAGGTTCCCAATCTTGTTTCAGACAATGTATCGGTGGAGTTCATTTGAAGAAATATTTTTTGCGTTGCAAGGTTCTTCCATTCAATCCTATATTCATCCAAGGAATCCAGTTTGGCACCAATTTTTAAACAGGTGCTATCCTGAACGAAATCACTCAATTTCCCAAAAACAAAGTCCCTATCATCAATTTTATTCATTTTTAAAACAGACTTTTGGAATTCAATTATAACCTCATTACCAGAGTATATTGTACTATCTGATGCTAGTGTATCAACATTTATTGTTCTTTCTTTATACGAAAGGTGGAGCGTAATATTATACGCAACCGCACCACTATCAGTTCTGGCGGAGACATATATCTTATTTCCATCTAGTTCAAAGTCCATAAATTGGTCTCTAAGATTGGCAGGACCATTATAGATTTTTTCCAACGTGCCGACCCCTTTGTTATTAAACCGTGATATGAATACATCCTGATTTCCATTCAGGGTTAGATTGCCTCCAATAAAAATTTCGGTAAAGGATTTTACTTTAACTTTTAGAGCTTCTGCGTCGATTAATGGATGTTTTTGTGTATTACTCCTCCACCTTAGGACTCCATTGTTACTATACTTGAGTAATAAATATTCCTTATTAGTGTTATTCGTGTGGGATAGTCCAGCTACATAAACATTGGAACTATCATCTAGATCAATACTCATCGCAGCATCGTCGAAACCATGTCCATTAAAAGTTTGCGACCATAGAAGGGTAAGAGCAGTATCTAATTTTGAAACTTGTAGGTCAAAATCAGTGCCATTATACACAGTTCCTGCTATGTACACATTTCCAAGTGTATCCGTTGCCATGCTCATCACTTTGTCTTGAGCATTATTATTGTTAGTATTTCGAGTAACATTAAGTTGAGTGCCAGTGTTAGCATCATATTGCACTGTTGCAAAATCCCAGTCAATTAAACTTGAGCCGCTTGATCCTGTGACAATAACCTCATTTGATAAATCATCATAGTCAATAGCGGTTGGGATATCAATTTGGCTATTATAATTGTACCGTGAACACCATACTTGTGCTCCAGAGGGACTATAACATAATGTTGCATAGTCAACCAATGCAGTATTCGTACCATCACTCGCTCCTGTAACGTATATATTTCCATTCGGGTCAACATCAACTGCAATCGCGAAGTCAGTTGTGCTATTAGGTCCATTATAATAGCTTGACCATTGCAATGTTCCTGCTGCGTCATATTTCAAGATCATAAAATCCACACTGCTACCAGAATTTAACTTTACTCCTCCTACTACAATTAAATTTCCTGAAATGTCATTAACACTAGCTGTAATATATGATTTATCAGACCCTGGGTTAAATGAATTTGCCCATACAGATACACCGTCGTTTAATGAGCTTGCTGTATTTGCATCATATTGTGTTGCACTAACTTTTTGATTTCCTGAAACAACAACATTACCATTAACATTTATAATCAAAGGCGCATAATCAACAGTGTCGGTGTAACCATGATAAGTTACAGTGTCAACGTTTACAAGAATACTTTGCGCGTCGACAGCAAGTGCTGGACACAATAAGATAGTAAAAAGAAGTCGGAGGAGAGTTGAGTTTTTCATAGGTTTGCTTTACGTGAAGTTTGGACAGAGCAAACGTAGATTAACTTTATATTGATGTCAAGATGATAATTATTCCATAATGGAATAAATCAAAATTCCTCTTCGGGTGATTCAAATAGATTATCAACAATATCCTTTATCTCAAGATTAAAAAAATTAGAGATTTGAAGCAAGTGATTCAGTGTTAAACAGGATTCACCTTTTTCAAGTTTTGAGTAACAACTTTGAGTTACACCAAGATAATTTGCAATGACCTCTTGTTTAATTGACTTTTTTCTACGGATTTGTTTGATTTTATTTAATACCAGCTTTTCTTCGAAAGGAAGATAATGTAGGTTAGGGAACTTTTTAAGCACATACCTTCTGATTTCATTAACGAGATCCGTACCCCAAATTGAACAAATTGATTCCGAATAGGACATCTCATAACATTCTTTTAAAAATTGAATGGTTTTCTCTTCATTACTTTTACATATTCTAGCGCTTTCACCAACCACCCCGCCCTTCGTTGCCAATTTTTCCAGAATGTTTAATGCTTTCATAAGATTATTACCGCAATTCGAATTTAGTAATAAATTTAAATGAAAACCATGCCGACTAAGGCGATAAAAGGATGATATAGAAAAGTTGCTTTTTATCAATCTTTTAGATTAATGCAGCCACGAAACTCAAGTTGGTATCATGCCTTCATTTTTATATACACTTGTAAGTCAGGAAATATGATTAATGGAGTCAAGTTTGGATTACGCAAATATTATATCAGTCTTATCCTCTTAGGAAAAAATATATTATAGAATTAGTTGAAGATTTATCCGACGGCGATTCAAATGTTTATTATCTGTATTTATGTATATCTAACGTAATGCTGGATTAGGAGTAGCATCGAATTTGTCGATTGTATTGCTCGGTTATTTTAACTACACAGTTTGGATACTCCCTTACCAAGATTTCGTAGTATGCCTCAGCATCCTTCTTCGCACAGAAGGAGTATTTCACTCTCACGATAGAGTTTATTTCCTGCAAGTAAATCTTCCCCTCAACGATGAATCTCTTATTCTGTTCTCCATTCTCATCGTATTCCCTATCTATGGAACCGACAGAAGCTCCATAGTATAATTCATCCTTAGTTAGGCCAGATAAAGAACCAAGTTTCGCAAACTGATTCACATAATGCTGGTCTGTGCAAGACTGATAAAACTCCCAGGCTAGGTCAAAATTCTTTGAGTTATCCATATCCCATTAATATATTTAGGGATTAATAAAAAATCAATAGCTTTCGTGGACAGCAGAAATTTACCTTTGCAACTTATTGATAATTAATAATTTAAAAAGGAATCCGAATTGGATTCATTTTAATCATTTCACCTCGACTCACCTTAATTTGAGACTTGCGTAATTAAGGCCTTAGGATGGCTTAAGTAAAATAGAATATAATTTTCTAGGTCAAGCTTGCCCCTAAATATTCCCGATTCATGCGGGCGATGTTCTCCAAAGAAATTTCCTTAGGGCATTCAGCCTCACAGGCTCCTGTATTGGTGCAATTTCCGAAGCCTTCTTCGTCCATTTGTTTTACCATATTCAGCACGCGGTTTTTTGCTTCTATTTTGCCCTGAGGCAACAAAGCCAACTGCGATACTTTTGCCGAAACAAACAACATAGCGCTGGCATTCTTGCATGCTGCCACACAAGCCCCGCAGCCAATACAAGCTGCTGCGTTAAATGCATTGTCAGCATCATCCTTAGGGATTAAAATGTTATTGGCGTCTTTGGCATTGCCTGTGTTCACTGAAACAAATCCGCCAGCAGCGATGATGCGGTCGAAAGATGAACGATCCACCACCAGATCTTTAATTACCGGGAATGCGGCGCTTCTCCAAGGCTCTACCACAATGGTATCGCCATCCTTAAAGCTACGCATGTGCAATTGACAGGTGGTAATCCCTTCTTTAGGTCCGTGCGGGCGCCCATTGATGTACATGCTGCACATGCCACAAATGCCTTCCCGGCAATCGTGATCAAACGCAATGGGTTCTTTGCCCTCGCTAATAAGGCCTTCGTTTACCACATCAAACATTTCAAGAAAAGACATATCGGGTGAAATGCCTTTTGCCTGGTAGGTCTCAAAACGTCCTCTTTCGTTTTTATTTTTTTGTTTCCAAACCTTTAAGGTTAGGTTCATGTTTCCGTGACTCATATTTCTAGTGGTTTGAGTTAAGCGACTACTTGTATGAACGAGCAGCGATCTTAATGTTTTCGTATTTTAATTCTTCTTTATTTAATTCGAACTCCCCTTCTCCTTTGTACTCCCAGGCGGCTACGTAGGCATATTTTTCGTCGTTACGCAAAGCCTCTCCCTCCTCCGTTTGATACTCTTCTCTGAAATGGCCACCACAACTTTCGTTTCTATCCAAAGCATCGAGGCACATAAGCTCTCCCAATTCAATAAAATCGGCCACGCGGTGCGCCTTTTCCAATTCGGGATTTAATTCGTTTGCTTCACCAGGTACACGAACGTCTTTCCAAAACTCTTCTTTTAGCTTTCTTATTTCTGCAATGGCCGAGGTCAATCCCTCTTTATTACGGGCCATTCCACACTTATCCCACATGATTTTGCCTAAGCGCTTATGAAAATTATCTACCGATTTGGTTCCTTTGATGCTCATTAACTTGTTAATACGCTCCTGAACTTCTGCTTCTGTTTTTATAAACGCCTCGTTATCGGTTGGAATGGCTTTGGTGCGAATTTCTTCAGATAGGTATTCGCCGATGGTGTAAGGGATAACAAAATACCCATCTGCCAAACCTTGCATCAAGGCCGAAGCCCCAAGGCGATTTGCTCCGTGATCACTAAAGTTGGCCTCACCAAGCGCATACAAGCCTTCAACCGTTGTCATCAAATTGTAATCTACCCACAAACCGCCCATGGTGTAATGCACTGCAGGATAAATGCGCATTGGTAATTCATAAGGATCTTCTCCGGTAATTTGTTTGTACATGTCAAACAGGTTGCCGTATTTTTCCTTGATCACTTCTTTCCCAAGCCGCAGAATCTCTTCTTTGCTTGGGTTGTGCAAATTCAGTTTAGTAGCTTGTATTTTGCCATAGCGCTCTGTGTTTGCCGCAAAGTCGAGGTACACCGCCATTTTACTGGATCCTACGCCGTAACCTGCGTCGCAACGTTCCTTAGCCGCACGACTTGCAACGTCGCGAGGCACTAAATTACCAAAGGCTGGGTACCTGCGTTCTAAATAATAATCTCTTTCTTCTTCCGGTATTTCTGTGGGTTTACGGGAGTCGCCTTGCTTTTTTGGCACCCAAATTCTTCCGTCATTTCGCAAGGATTCTGACATCAGGGTGAGTTTCGATTGGTGGTCTCCCGAAACCGGAATACAGGTTGGATGAATTTGAGTGTAACAAGGGTTTCCGAAGAAGGCCCCTTTTTTATGGGCTTTCCATATCGCGGTTACATTACTGCCCATGGCATTGGTTGACAAATAAAATACGTTTCCGTATCCGCCGGTGCAGAGCAGAACAGCATGTCCGAAGTGCCGTTCCAGCTTGCCGGTGACCAAATCGCGTGCGACAATGCCCCGGCATTTTCCCTCAATTTTTACAATGTCCATCATTTCATGACGGGCCAATAATTGCACAGCTCCCATGCCCACCTGGCGCTGAAGTGCGCTATACGCTCCCAATAAAAGCTGTTGCCCGGTTTGGCCGGCTGCATAAAATGTGCGTTGCACCTGGGTGCCCCCAAAGGATCGGTTGCTCAAGGTTCCACCGTATTCACGCGCGAAAGGAACGCCCTGAGCCACACACTGATCAATAATTGCGCCGGATACCTCGGCAAGTCGGTGTACGTTAGCCTCTCTGGCCCTGTAATCTCCCCCTTTGATGGTGTCGTAAAACAAACGGTAAATACTATCGCCGTCGTTCTGGTAGTTTTTTGCCGCGTTGATACCTCCTTGAGCGGCTATACTGTGAGCCCGGCGCGGGGAGTCCTGAAAACAAAGCACTTTAACCTTGTATCCCATTTCAGCCAGAGATGCGGCGGCAGAGGCCCCAGCCAAACCGGAACCAACCACGATTACTTCAAGGCTGCGTTTGTTCGCAGGGTTAACCAAATGCACCGTTGAACGGTATTTGGTCCACTTGTTTTCGAGAACCCCTTCAGGTATTTTGGCGTTTAGTTTCGGTGATGAAGCCATATCTTTTTTCTAATTTGAATGTGATGATTATTGAATTATTTGATCCAGCCAAAATGCATGGCAATTGGCATAAGGGCAAAAATGAAAGGAATGACAATAGAAAAGCAGACTCCGGTTTTTTTGATCAGTGGCGTGTACTTTTTATGGTTCAGGCCGAGTGTTTGAAAAGCCGACTGAAAACCATGCAGTAAATGGTATGCCAGAGAAATCATGGCCAGAACGTAAACCACCACAACCCATAACTGTTTGAAGGTTTCTTGCATGATGGCGTATAGATCTTCGTGTCCATTGGCATCCTCCGTTGGAATGCCGGTGAAACGCGATTTAACCCAAAAGTGGGCCAGGTGAATGATCAAAAACATCAATAAAAGTGTTCCCAATAATCCCATGGAGCGGCTGTACCAGGAAGAACTCACACTTCCACCCGGATTGGCATAGGCCACCGGGCGGGCCTTTTGGTTTTCACGGGTCAACACCGCAGCCTGAACCACATGCAAAACCAGGCCAAAAAAGAGCACCAGCTCCATGGTCCTGATAAGCCAGTTAGTGCCCATAAAATGCGCACCAATGTTAAAGGTCAATCCACCATCGTTGAAAAAGATCAAAGCATTGATAAAACAATGCACCAAAAGAAATGTGATTAAAAACAAACCCGTGGCACCCATGACCACCTTTTTGCCAAGAGAAGAAAATAAAAAACCGGATGTATTGCTCATAATGTTAATAGATAAAATACGTCAAAACTTGAGAGGCAAATGTATTAAGCAGAACACTCACTAACAAGTTTTGTTTGTGCCTTTGCGCTTTTTAGAACAAGTCGGTTTTCGTTGGCCCTGCAAAGACGGATGTTAAAGCGTCCCGCCTTATTTGGAATCAATTTAAATATTAAACGTGTGCACGACTTCCCATTTATCCCTTAGTTTAAGCAGGTTAAACGAATTGCATTTGAATTTTTCCTGTACGTTTTCCTTTAAAAACCTCTCCTTTAGCTCGTAAAAAAGGGGTTTTTTGAGGTCTCTGAAGGCTACCGTTACATGCGGATGAAAGCCCCTCAAATCTTCCGTTTCATTAAACAAATGCAGTTCTTTTTTTGCAAACTTCATCAGGCCATCTCGCAGTTGTCTCAGGTCTTTATTTTCCAAAACATCTACATAAATTACCCTTGGCTCAAAGAAACCAAAATTTTGCAAGTTGATTTCAAATGCAGGTCCAGCCGGAAATTGCTTTAATGAATCGATCAGGCGATTTTCCTTTTCTTCCTTCCATTCAAAGGGCCGGTGTAGGGTGATGTGGGCTGGACTCCTCAAGGCCCCCTTTAAGTTATATTGTTTGAACAGGCCTTGTTTAAGGTCTTCAATTATTCCCTGGCCAGGCTCAGGAAGCACAATGGCAATGAAGTACTTGGCTCTAGGCATGCGCTCCGGTTTCGTCCATGAAATTATGCTATTTTTGCGGGACAAATTCCAAGTATGCAGATTATTATTCCAATGGCCGGCAAAGGCAAACGCATGAGGCCTCACACCTTAACAACCGCCAAACCACTTATTCCGGTTGCAGGCAAACCCATCGTTCAACGTTTGGTGGAAGACATAACCAAGGTGTGCGGACAAAAAGTTGAGGAAATTGCGTTTGTAATTGCCCCCGATTTTGGAAAAGAAGTAGAGGAAAATTTGGTGAAAGTAGCCGAAAGTCAGGGCGCGAAAGGACGTATTTATTACCAAACTGAAGCCCTTGGTACCGCTCACGCCATTATGTGCGCAAAAGACGCGATTAAAGGCAAAACCGTGGTCGCCTTTGCCGATACCTTATTCAAAGCCGACTTCGTCATGAATACAGAAGAGGAAGGCGTAATTTGGGTTCAAAAAATTGAGGACCCTTCCCAATTTGGCGTGGTAAAACTAAACGCAGAGGGTGTAATCACCGATTTTATTGAAAAACCAACTGAGTTTGTAAGCGATTTGGCCATCATTGGTATTTATTGTTTTAAAAATGGCGACTACCTGAAAAGCGAATTGCAATACCTTCTTGATAACAACATTCGGGAAAAAGGAGAATACCAGCTCACCAACGCCCTCGAAAACATGAAACAAAAAGGCACCAAATTTAAACCAGGGCAGGTAACCGAGTGGTTGGATTGTGGTAATAAAAATTCAACTGTTTACACCAACCAGCGCGTGCTTGAATTCGACAAAGGAAATCCACAACTCAAGGGCAAAAACATTAAGAACAACAACAGCGTCATTCTTGAACCCTGCTATATAGGCGATGAGGTTGAGCTAAACAACTGCATAGTAGGGCCTCATGCCAGCATCGGTTCAAAAAGCGTGATCAGCAACAGCATTGTGAAAAACTCCATTTTGCAAAAAGAGACCAAACTCCATTCGGCTATTATTCAAAACAGCATGCTCGGCATTGCCGCTGAAGTAAAAGGCCGGGGGGCAGACCTCAGCCTGAGCGATTACACCCAGGTTGTTGTATAAGCATAAAACATATTTTCTTTTTCAGGTCCTTTGCCTACTCCTAATAGGCCTTGTTTTTTCCTGTAAAAACACAAAGTCAACTTCAAAAAACGAGAAGGATAAAGGTGCAGAGACCAAATCCTCTGAAAACGCTGGTGTCAAATTCGACTTTCATTTTGTGAACGGCTGCAGCGAACGCATGAAAGGAAACCTCAAGGAAGCCCAGGAACACTTTATAGTTTGCAAAGGGCTTCAGCCTCAAAATCCTGCCGTATTTTATGAGCTTTCCATGTTACACAGAATGTTGGGATTGAACGATCTTGCCCTTGAAGAAGCCAAGGTGTGTGCCAGCGCTAATCCAAAAAACGAATGGTATCAATTGTTATTAATTGAGTGTTACCAAACCCTTCATAAAAATTCAGAACTGATCAAGACGAGGGAACAATTGGTAAACGTGTTTCCGGACAGGAATGACTTTAAACAAGACCTGGCCTATGCCTACGCCATAACCGGACAGTTCAATAAAGCATTGCAATTGTATGCCGAACTTGAAAAGCATCTGGGCGTGAACGAAGATCTGTGTATGAACAAAGTGAAACTCTATAAAGAACTAAACAAGCCCGCGGAAGCTGAACAGGAACTGATCAAACTGGTGCGTTCAAGGCCTGAGGAATCCCTCTACCGAACCTACCTGGCTGATTTTTACATGGAGTACAAACAAACGGATAAAGCCAAATTGGTTTACGATACCTTGTTGATTATGGACCCCGATAATCCTGCAGTGCAGTTGTCTTTGCACGATTACTTCAGCCTGAAAGGCGAACAACAAGGCGCGTTTGAACAACTCAAGCTGGCTTTTGCAAATGCTGAATTGGATGCAGGATCAAAGGCCGGCATCCTGGTGTCCTACATGGAACAATCCGGAAATTCACCTGAACTTTTTGCACAGGGAAAAGAACTGGCCGGGATTCTGCTAAGGGTACATCCTAATACCACTGAAGCAAACACCTTGTACGCTGAATTTTTATTACGTGAGAACAAAATGGACTCCGCGTCAATATATTTGAGTAAGGCAACAGGCTTAAACACCGCCAATTACGATACCTGGGACAAACTGTTGATCGTCGACATTGAATTATCGCGAATTGATTCTTTGGAACTACACAGCAGCAAAGCCATGGAAGTATTCCCCAGTCAACCCATGGTGTATTACTACAATGGGTACGCTAACCTGCAGTTGAAAAATTTTACCAAAGCCCTACGCTCTTTGAGTGATGGGAAAGAGTTGGTAAATGATAACAACTCCCTATTGCTACGCTTTCATTCTACTGCAGGAGATGCCGCCTTTTATGCCGGACAATTTGAGGCTGCTTTTAAGAATTATGACGACGCCCTCAAAATAGATCCGGACAACACTTACGTTCTCAATAATTACGCTTACTTTCTTTCAATAAAAAACATGGACTTGGAGAAAGCTGAGAAGTTATCTCGCAGAAGTCTTGAGCTAAAGCCCGATGAGAAAAATTACATGGACACCTATGGGTGGATTCTCTATATGCAAAAAAGATATGCCGAGTCGGAGGTTTGGTTGGCTAAAGCTGCCGCCACACTTCCGGCCAACGCCAACATACTTGAGCATTACGGGGACGCTTTATTTAGGAACAATAAACCCGAACTTGCCTTAAAACAATGGGAGTCCGCACTTGAATCAAACAGCACCAACGAAAGCTTAAAAGCAAAAATCAAATGCAAATGCCTGAATGAAAAACAAGATGAAAAATAGTATTGGTGTTCTGCTTTTGATTCTTTCAATCAGCGGGATAAACTCCTCCTGTAAACACCGTAAAGAACTAACACAAACAGAAACTAAACCCGAAGCTCCAAAGGAAGACAGCCTTGATGGCCGTTGCCGTTTGGACTATAAAAATGCAAAAGCGCTAAGTCGCTTAATGAAGGATAAAGAATTTGATTACACCTGGGTATTTGCCAAAGCAACAGTGGAATCTTTTGTTGAGGAAAAGGAAGAAAGTTTTGATATTCGTTTGAGTTTACGAAAGGACAGCGCCATGCTCGTAAACATTCAGTATGTATTGGGAATCAACGTAGCAAAAGTACTCATCACACGGGATTCGGTGAAGTTTGTGGATTACATTCACAAAAGCTATTTTGTTGGTGACTTTGAATACATTAATGATTTATTAAGTGCCGACCTTGATTTTGATCTGCTTCAATCGGTATTGTTCGGAAACAGCGCGAAGTTTTATGATGAAGATGCCCGGTTAAAACCCATAACGGACAGGCTAAATTGTAATTATATGCTCAGTACGGAGCGAAAAAAACGTCTGAAACGCATTATCAATGGCGTAGAGGATCCCAATGAGGATCTGCAAATCATCACCCTTAATCCGGAAAATTTTAAAATTATCCGTAACGAATTTGAACAATCCTCCACAGGGCGCAAGTTCATTGCAACCTACAGTGAATTTGTAGTAAAGGATAGTGTTTATGCACCATACCATGTTGATATTGACATACGGGCACAGAAGAATGCCCGTTTGAAAATTAATTATGTTCGCATAGAGAAAAATTCTCCGCAAAAACTCACGCTCAACATTCCGGCAAAATACGATGCCATACAAATTCAAAAGAAATAAGTGTTTTGTCCTGCTTGCTCTGCTTGTTTCCTTTTTGATTATAGGTTCCCACGAATTAAGCGCTCAGGGAAAAAACAGTAAAAAAGACCTGGAGAATCGTAAAAAACGAATCAACGAGGAGATCAACCAGATTAACTCCATGTTGAAAGCCACAAAGGCCAGCAAGAAAAATTCCCTGGGCACCCTTATGAACATTAATGTAAAACTGGAGAAACGTCAGGAACTCATCAACACCATTAATGCTGAAATACGTGTTTTAAATAAGGAAATCGTACACAACGAAACGGAAAGTGACAAACTCAGAAAAAATCTGGAGAAACTTAAAAAGGAATATGCCAGAATGATTCTTGTTGCCCAGAGAAATCAGGATGCCTACTCCTCCCTGATGTTTATTTTCGCGGCTGACGATTTTAATCAGGCCTACGCAAGGTTGAAGTACATGCAACAATATTCCGGATTTCGTAAAAAACAGGCGAATGAAATCGTGGAAACGCAGACCGAACTTCTTGCAAAACTTAACACCCTGAAACTTCAAAGAGATGAAAAAAATCAATTGCTAGGGAATGAGCAAATTGAAAAAAGAACCCTCGATAAGGAGAGAAACGAGCAAGAAGACGTGCTGAGCGAACTTAAAAAGAAAGAGAAAGAGCTCAAAGCAAGCCTCGAAAAAAAGAAACGAGACGCGATAGAATTGCAACTGGCCATCAAGCGCATGATTGCTGAAGAAATAAAACGCAAGGCCGATGAAGCAGCGCGGGAATTGGCAGCCATCAAAGCAAAAAGGGAAAAGGAGGCGGCTGAACGTATTGCTAAAGAGAAAAAAGAGGGTGGGAAATCAAAAGCACCGCCCAAAGGCAAAGAATTGGCCAAGGATGAAAAATCAGTGCCGAACTCTAAACCCGTATTAAATGATGCAGCAATAGCCCTTGGCGGAGAGTTCTCCAGCAACCGTGGACGTTTGCCCTGGCCGGTTGAAAAAGGGGTGATCTGTGAAACATACGGTGAACACGAACACCCGGCCATAAAAGGGTTCATGATGTTTAACAGTGGGGTTGAAATTTGCACATCCAGAGGTGCCCAGGTTAGAACGGTTTTTGAAGGAGAAGTTACCGGTATTGCCATATCTCCTACGGGTGGTAAACTGGTTATCGTCCGCCATGGAGAATACCTGAGTGTTTACAGCAACGTAGGCGAAGTGTTTGTAAAAACAGGTCAAAAAGTTAAAGCAAAGGAAGTGATTGGCACGGTACTTTACGATGAAGAAGAGGACAAAACCTCCATGAACCTTCAAATCTGGAAGGGCCAGAAAACCATGGATCCTGGCGCCTGGTTAAACAACGCCCGCTAATTCCTGCAACTATTTCTTCAAGTTATCCAACATGTTTTTAACCAGACCTTTTAGGTCGTACTGTTCTTTCCATGCCCAGTGTTGTCGGGCCTCCCGATCATCTATGCTTTTTGGCCAGCTGTCCGCAATGCCCTGCCTGAAATCGGGCTTGTAAGAAATTGAAAAGCCCGGAAGGTGGGCCTTAATTTCATTGGCAATTTGCTCAGGGGTAAAACTAATGCCGGATAAATTATAGCTGCCTCGGATTTTGATGCTTTCAGATGGGGCGTGCATGATCTCTATGGTGGCACGAATGGCATCCTCCATGTGCATCATGGGTAAAGCAGTTTGCGCGCTCAAAAAACACTCGTAAGTGCCTGTTTTTAAAGCCTCGTGGAAAATGTGTACCGCGTAATCAGTAGTACCGCCTCCAGGAGCGCTTTTCCAGCCAATTAATCCCGGATAACGCAAGCTTCTTACATCTACACCATGTTTTTGATGGTACCATTCGCACCAGCGCTCACCGGCCTGTTTGCTGATCCCGTAAATGGTGCTGGGCTCCATCACGGTGTATTGTGGGGTGTTTTCACGGGGCGTAGTGGGTCCGAAAACGGCTATAGAACTGGGCCAATACACTTGTTGTATGTGTTTTTCTTTAGCAAGGTCAAGGACGTGGAAAAGACTTTCCATGTTCAATTTCCAGGCCATCATGGGCTTTTGTTCTCCAGTTGCCGAAAGCAAAGCCGCCAAATGGTAAATTTGGGTGATCTGGTGTTTTTTCACGATCTCAAACAATCTATCCTTGTCAAGGGCATCGAGTTGCTCATAATTGTAGGACTCCAATTGGGGCGCTGGTTTCAGGTCACTGGCAATCACCTGAGCATTGCTGTAACGTTTGGCCAGATTTTCGCACAATTCAACCCCAATTTGGCCTCCGGCGCCAATAACCAGTATTTTTTCTTTCCTTATAGACATGACTTTTATCAATAAATCCTGATGAACAATTTTGTATTTTTGCAAACGTAATTATAATTTTTGAATTCCCTTGGAAGCCTTGTTATAATTGCAAATGATAATATAACCTGCAATTATTTTTATCACACTTATGGCATTATTAGTCAACCGTATCGACAAGAACGTTCTCAAGCAACGTTTACAGGAAGAAAAGATCAAGCGAAAAACCATCTCATTTTACCGCTACGTTAGCATTCCCAAACCCAATGAACTCCGTGACGAGTTGTTTTTGGCTTGGTCGGGTTTTAATTGTTTTGGCCGCATCTACATTGCCAACGAGGGCATTAACGCGCAAATGAGCGTGCCTGAGGATCAATGGGACGAATTTGTAAAACACCTCAACACCTACTCTTATTTTAAGGATGTGCCCTTTAAACACGCAGTTGACGGCAATGGCAAGTCCTTTTACAAACTTATTGTTAAGGTGCGAAAAAAAATTGTTGCGGACGGGATTGATGACCCAAGTTTCGACCCCTCCAAAACCGGTACCTACCTCAACGCGGCAGAGTTTAACAAAGCCATTGAGGGCGAAAACACCATTGTAATCGATATGCGCAACCACTACGAAAGTGAAGTGGGCCGATTTGACAGAGCCTTTTGTCCGGATGCGGATACCTTTCGGGAAGAATTGCCCCAGGTGATTGATCACCTGAAAGGTAAAGAAGACCAAAAAATACTCATGTATTGCACTGGAGGCATTCGCTGCGAAAAAGCCTCCGCCTATTTCAGGCACAAAGGTTTTAAGGATGTGAACCATTTGCACGGTGGCATTATACAATATGCTCAGGAGATCAAAGAACAAAAACTCGAGAGTAAGTTCAGGGGGATCAATTTTGTGTTTGATGAACGTATTGGTGAAAGGATCACTGAAGACGTACTCAGCACCTGCCATCAATGTGGAAACCCCTGCGACAGGCATGTGAACTGCAAAAACGACGATTGCCATTTGCTCTTCATACAGTGTGAAGACTGTGAGAGAAAAATGAATGGCTGTTGCACCCCGGAGTGCGTAGCTATCGCTGCTCTGCCGATAGAAGAACAAAGGAAACTGCGCAAAGGCCGGGTAAAAAACGGTCCGGAATGTTTGTCGGTTTATAAAAGCCGTTTGAGACCTAACCTCAAGGAAATTTTGAAAAAAGACCTATCTTTAAGGTCATAATGAAACGTTTATTTTCAGCTTGTATTTTAGGAAGTGTGCTTCTTCTGTTTGCTTATTGCAAAAAAACCAAAGATCAGGTAAACGAAGCCACTGAATTTACCATTGATTATTCGACCACACTGCCAGTTCCTTCAAGCAGCATAAGTGCAAACGTGCCGGTTGAGTTTACCACCCCCGACATTCCAACCACCTCCACCACGCGCTTTGCCAGTGAAAAAACCACTAAGGAGCTGATTGATGAGATCAAACTTACCAAATTCAATATCTCCACAAACACAGGTAATCTTGATTTTCTAAAGTCCATTTCCATCAGCATTCAGGCTTCGGGTTTACCGGGTGTGGCAGTGGCCTCAAAAACCTTGGTTCCAACCGGTCAATCGAGCATCTCTGCTGACCTGAGCGATGTGAACATCAAAGATTACATCTTCAAGGACAACATACAATTTAAAGTATCGCTCACCATCAATACGGCTCTGGGCTCTGATAAGGAATTGAAACTAGAACAAAGCGTTAAAGTAAAAGGTAAAAAAATATAATTTGCTATGCCCATTTATCATCAGCTCGGAAGCATTCCACAAAAACGCCATGTGGTATTTCAAAGTAAGGAAGGAAAACACCGTTACGAACAATTGTTTGGCACAGAAGGCTTCAGTGGCATGCAGTCCATCCTCTACCATGTGCGCCGCCCTACTCAGGTAAAAGAAATTTTAAAGTCGTATTCGGTTCAACCCAAAATTGCCATTGACAAAAACATAAAAGCCTTATTACTCAAGGGCTTTGAATTGAAGCCAACGGATGATTTTTTAGAAAGTCGTAAAACACTTTTGTTAAATTCAGATTGTTCCATTGGTTTGGCCGCGCCCAAAAAAAGTCAAACCGAATACTTTTACAAAAACGCCGATGCCGATGAAATGCTTTTTATCCATAAGGGGAAGGGCGTACTTAAAACCTTTATGGGTAACATTGTTTTTGAACCCGGAGATTACCTCATCATTCCGAGGGGCATGATATACCAGATGCATTTTGAGGGCAGCGAGAACCGTTTGTTGTTTTGCGAAAGCCATTCCCCTTATTACACACCAAAACGATACAAAAATTCTCAGGGTCAATTGTTGGAGCATTCCCCATTTTGTGAGCGTGATTATAAGTTGCCCAAAGAACTGGAGACCCACGATAAAAAAGGTGATTTTATCATCAAAATAAAAAAAGAAGGCATGATGCACGAGGTGGTTTATGCCACACACCCTTTTGATGTTGTTGGCTGGGACGGGTATAATTTTCCCTGGGGCATGAGCATTCATAATTTTGAACCCATTACCGGCAGGGTGCACCAACCCCCTCCCGTGCACCAAACTTTCGAAACCTCTGCTTTTGTGGTGTGCAGTTTTGTGCCGCGCTTGTACGATTACCACCCACAAGCTATACCGGCACCTTACAACCACAGCAACATCGACAGCGATGAAGTGTTGTATTATGTTGACGGGGATTTTATGAGCCGTAACAATATCGAACAGGGCCACATCACCTTACACCCAAAAGGCATTCCACATGGGCCCGCCCCTGGAGCTATGGAACGCAGTATTGGTCAGAAAGAGACTCAGGAATTGGCCGTGATGATCGACACCTTCAGGCCTCTGATGGTAACTGAAGAGGCCATGGGCATTGACGACGGTAAGTATTATAAAAGTTGGGTAGAATAAGGCTTAAAGCCTATCTCAATAGTTCCTTCCGAAATAATAGTTCAATCCAATATAAAAAGCGCTTACTGAAAAATTCGCCCGCAGGTTGTTTCCATTGGATTCTCCGGTTTGCAGCTCTTCATAGAAGTATCGGGCGTTTGTACTTGTATACGTAATGTTGCCCATAGAACATTCTGCTCCAAAGTGCTCATTGATAAAATACACCAGTCCGGGCGTCATTTTAAGTGTAAGGATTTCCTCTTTTCTGCTTGTGTTTCTGTAAGTGTACTCCCCTGAATTGTTTTCTAAATACGTTTGCCTGCTTGAATAGGTTCCCAAGCCATAGCTCACACTGGTTTGAAGGTAAAATGCGAACATACTTTCTCCCAAAGGCCAATATTTCCTAGCAAACACACCAAGCGCATACCCATGGTACTTGCCAACGTTCTCCTTAGGCCAGAAACTGCTGCTTGCAGCATTATCGGTGCGATAGGATTGTTCGCTGTAATTGTAACGAAAAAGCGTGCCCAGTGCTAGATTGGTGCGAATCATGTACCCGTAATTTAATGTTCCCGAAAAGTAGTTGCTTTTGTTCACGGACTCGCCCGAATTAAAATTGGAAGCTGTATCTTTTCGATTAACGTTGTCCTGAAAAAAATTTACATTCCCTCCTAAATACATATTGCCTTTTTGTAATTGGGCAAAACTTATTCTTTCTATACTAAGCATAGCTAAAATCAAAATGAATTGTTTCATGGGTTTATAAATTAAACATTTATGTCATGGGAATTTTTTCGATACTATGTTAGCCTTTCTTATATCCTTAATGGCTCAGTGCAAAAAATACGCTTATTCCAGCACTGTCACCTCAATTGTTGTTTTCTTTTTATTTGTATCTGCCTTTACTTCGCAGGAGTATTTCTTCGGGTTTGCTTCTATCGGCTTACCTGCTCTTAGGTCTTTTCCTTTGAATGCAGCATAACTGGATGGGTAAAGCGTGCATCTATAAACCTGATTGTCGAATGGTGTTTCACCCTGTTTAAATATTCCAGAATTTCCGACAGGATTAGTATAAGACCACACTATGTTTTTTTTCTTGTCCACTTCAAAAAAGTAACCCTTTTCTCCCGAACAGATCAGCGTATTTCCATTGGGTAAGCGTTGTGCATTCGATACATTGAATGAATAAAAATTAATCTTTTCTGGGGTGGTGTAGGTCCAATGAGGCGCTTCAGGCATATATGGTTTTCCCGGCTCAAGGAGATAGTTGCCTGCAATATTAAATCTTGGACTAATAATTTCTACACTTGAATACATACTATCGGGTTTAGTTCGCCCCAACCCATTATTAAACACAATAATCTTCCCTTTGTTAGGAGAGTCATGCTCAATCCAGCTTGCAGAGTGCTGAAAATATAACTTTTGGTCACGTTTATTGCCCATATTGTATGCGGCAGGATTCCCCCAACGAAACAACAAATCTCCGCCGTGTTTTCTAATTCCTCCCTGATGAGTTGAAGACTCAATCATTGAGGTGCTGTGATCAATTATGATTAGTTCATTAAAATTTCGGTTACTAATTAATATCTGATCCAATTCTGCATTGTAGCACAATGAATTAAAATGCAACCAATCCGGATCTTTTCCAGCCTTGAAATTCAAATTAATGAGCTGAGGGCTCCTACTTATGGTTCCGTAATTGGATTTTGTTTCATCAAAATCCTGTACCAAATGATCCCAAACTCGCCAAGTCCAAATCAACTCTGCTTCATTACTTCCCTTGGGTTTTAATTCAACCACCTTTTCACTCCACAATTCATCCCCAAGTAAATCGGGATTTCTGCCGCCTTCAATCGCTTCTTCCCTGCTTATCTTTTCCCACACCAAAACAAGAACATTTCCATTTTTCATCGGATAGATGTCGTGATGTTGAATTTCCTTTTCACTCGAAATCTTATATTCCCACACTAAGTTGTTATTCCAGTCATAAATTTCAATCTTACCAGCACCTTGCTTAAATGTCCTATCGTTGTCAATTCCGGCCCGAAGCAAACACCCATTTGGAAGAAGATAAACAGAACGACCCGGATTATATGGGCTTTCCCAATTGTGTACTTGCCGCCCACATTTGTCAATAAGGTAAGTCATTTTAGAATATAGCGGAGAAAAAAGCACATATCCTTCAAAAGAACCGGGTGTCTGAGAAATAAAGCCAACTGTATTTTGCGCATAAGCGTTCAAAACAAATACAGTTATAAGAGAAAAAAGAGAAAAAGTGCGCTTTAATTCCATGATAATTGTGTTAAAACACTTAGCAGCGAGGTCATGCTTTTGCTTCACGCAAGTTATTGCTTTTCTTTACAAAAAACCTACTTTGCCCGCTTTTTAACATATCTGAAGCGTATCTATTGGACTGCCAGCTGCCTACTTTCTCAGACTTAGATTATTAAATGCAATGGCCTAGACCCCGCTCTCTTGTCTCCTTTAACTTAAGAAAACAGAGATTGGACCCTTATTTATCTCCAAGTAATTTGCTCCAGGGTCGTAGTTCGGGGATTTGGTCTGCAAACAAACGAAAGACAGCAAAGAAGGGTAGAAATAAAATCATGCCCGCCACTCCCCAAAAGAAGGCACCTAAAAAGATCGCCACCAGAGCTGCCAGGGTATTTAATTTAACAAAACGTCCGACTACATAGGGGAAAATAAGGTTGGCTTCAAGGTATTGAACCACAGTAAATACACCAATGATAAGCAGGGGCTGTAACATCGATCCGGTTTCCAGCCAGGAGAAAGCAATTGGAAGTAAAGCGCTGATGACAATTCCGAAATAGGGGATGATCGTCATAACGGCCGTTATCATGCCGTATAAAAAGGGCCTCTCAACACCAATTATCCACAATCCGATGGAATTCAAAACACCAACGCACAAATACACCAGTACCATCCCCCTCATGAATTTTGAAAAAACAGCAACTGTGTTTTTTAGAACCAAGGGAATTTGTGATTGAACCGGTTCAGGAAGGACTTCTGTTAAAAATATGGCCAGCTTTGAACGGTAAATCAGGATCAGAGCAGAATAAATTGGAATGATGATGAGATTAATCAGAGCGCCTAAAATGACGTTCGCGGTATCGCTGAGCAATTGCCCTGCATTCTGACTGAATTTAGCCAGGTAGTCCCGCAACCAGCTGACCTGGTTTTCAATGGTCCATCCAAGTTCTGACTCCAATTGCACCTGAAGCTTGTATAGCAAGGGGTCCAGTTGCTGTTGAATTTGTCCCCATTTTGCACTGAGTACAACCATCTCATAACTCAAGAGGATGAGTAAGCCAATAAAAAGTAAACACAGCAGAATGATTGGCAAAACAACGGAAAGCGCCTTTCCAAATCCTCTTCTCTCGAAAAAACGGCAGAGGGGGTACAACACAAGGGCAATGATCAGGGCGTAAGCAATGGGCACAAAAAAACTTTTACCAAACCAAAGTATCAACCCTGCTGCGGCAATGGAGGTGCTTAATCTATAAAAAGAGTTTGTTTTCATTCGCTGCCCTCTCAGTTGTAACCAAGGAGGGTTCTTATTTGTTTCAGTTTGGCGTTTGCTATTTCAGCCGCTCGCTCTTCTCCTATTGCCAATTCCTTTTCCAGCAAAGCCGTATCGTTCATGAGTTCATTGAACCTTTTTCTTTGAGCAGAGAATTTCTCAAGGATTAATTCATACAGTTCTGTTTTGGAATGCCCATAGCCATACCCCCCCTTTAAATAATTCAGACGCATGGTTTCGGTTTTTTCCTGGTCGGCCAACAAAGCGTACAATTTAAAAGCGTTGCAGGTGTCCGGATCTTTTGGTGCCTCAAGTGGTTTACTGTCCGTTACAATTCCCATCACGACCTTTTTTAGTTCACTCTCAGGTAAAAAAATGTTGATGAAGTTGTTGTATGATTTGCTCATCTTTTGTCCATCCGTACCAGGAACTATCATGACACGTTGATCAATCAAAGCTTCAGGAATAACAAAAATATCCTTGCCCATTTTATGATTCACTGTACCAGCAATATCGGCACTCATCTCCAGGTGCTGCAATTGGTCCTTACCAACCGGAACAAAATGGGCGTCGTACAACAAAATATCGGAAGCCATAAGTACAGGATAGGTAAACAATCCTGCATTCACATCACTGAGTCGTTCGCTTTTGTCCTTAAAGGAATGGGCATTGGCGAGCATAGGAAATGGAGTGAAACAATTCAGGTACCAGGTCAATTCCGTTACCTGAGGCACACGGCTTTGGCGGTAGAAGATGGTTTTTTGAGTATCAAGCCCGAAAGCCAGCCAGGTAGCCGCCACCGCATACGTGCTTTGTTTAACGAACTCCGGATTTTTTACACTGGTCAAGGTGTGTAAATCGGCAATAAACAACAGGCTTTCGTTATTTGGTTCTTTGCTGAGCTCAATGGCAGGCAAAATTGCACCAAGTATATTTCCAAGATGAGGGATATTGGTGCTTTGTATGCCGGTTAAAATACGTTTCATAAAGGTTCCAAAGTTAAGAAAGTTTGGAAGGGGGCAAATATGCGGTGTATATTTGAGCCAGTTGGCGGGTGGGCCTTTCGAACTCGGAATAGAGAATAATTACTGTTTTAACTTATCCGCGCAGCGCTCTCCATCCATGGCCGCGCTCATAATGCCTCCTGCGTAACCGGCACCTTCGCCACAAGGAAAAAGATTTTTGATTTGAGGGTGTTGCAGGGTTTCTTTATCCCGAGGAATGCGAACCGGTGTTGAGGTACGCGATTCTACTCCTACAATAAGCGCTTCATTGCTCAGGTAACCCCGCATTTTGTTCCCAAAGGCTTTAAATCCTTCCATTAATGCTGGTCCTATGAGTTTCCCAAGCACCTCCTGCAGTTCCACGGAGTTTACTCCTGGCTGATAACTGCAATCAGGTAAAGAGCTGCTTTTTTTTCCATTCACAAAATCATTCAATCGCTGGGCGGGTGCCCTTTGAGTTTTACCTCCAAAGATCCAGGCTTTTCGTTCAAGTTCTTTTTGGAATTCAAGTCCGGCCAATGCTCCAAATCGTTCGTAGGGCTTAAAGTCGGCGACATCCAAACCAAGCACTATCCCGCTGTTTGCATAAGGATTGTTGCGTTTACTCGGGCTCCAGCCATTGGTTACCACTTCTTCCTGTTGTGTTGCGCAAGGAGCAATGATTCCACCCGGGCACATGCAAAACGAATACACCCCCCGGTTTTTTACCTGGTGCACCAAACTGTAACTGGCTGCAGGCAAAAATTCACGAAGATGCTCCACTTCGCTTTTGCTTTGGCAATGGTACTGTATGCTGTCGATCAATTCCTGTGGATGTTCAGCTCTTACGCCTATAGCAAAGGCCTTGGCTTCCAGCTGAATGTTTTTAAAGTTCAGTAGCTCATAAACGTCTCTGGCCGAATGTCCCGTGGCAAGGATTACCTGTTGCACCGGCCATTCCATTTCTTTATTCTCTTTTATAAGCTGAACGCTTTTTATGTATTCCTTTTCGAGTTTAAAATCTATCAGTTTTGTGTTAAAATGGATCTCGCCGCCGTGGTGTAATATGTTTTCGCGGATGGCCTGAATCAACTGGGGCAACTTGTTGGTCCCAATGTGTGGGTGAGCTTCCACCAGTATTTCATGAGATGCACCATGGTAAACCAACGTTTTTAAGACCTTTTCAATATCTCCCCGTTTATTGGAACGCGTGTATAATTTGCCATCGCTATACGTGCCAGCCCCTCCTTCCCCAAAACAATAATTGCTTTCAGGATTTACCAGGTGCTGTTTGTGAATGGCTGCCAGATCTCGCCTTCGAGCTTTAACATCCTTACCCCGTTCAATTAAAATGGGCTTAATACCCAATTCCAAACACCGCAATGCTGCAAACAAACCTCCCGGGCCCGCACCAACAATATGACAGGACACCCGGGCTTTTTCCACATTTTTGTAGGTCAGGCCAATCCTTTCTTCCGGAATCTCTTCTTTCGAAACCTCAATGCTTAAATTGATCTTGATGCTTCGCCCCCTGGCATCAATGCTTCGCCTAAGTACTCTAATATACAAAGGGCTTAATGGCGAATGCCCTTCCAGCAGACGAACTTCTTCTTTTAAAAGTGATTCGTTTGCAGCAACCTGAGGACTAACTTGTATTTGAATTTTTTTTAACATGTGATGGAAGAGATTTAGTCTTCAAAATAAAGTAACCATTAGCCTTCAAAGGTTAGGGTAAAAAGCACCATGCGTGACCGAACCTTGTCAATGCTATTGGAAAACACATTGTTGCTTGGGACCAATAAATTTTTTGTGCCTACCAGTAATTTTAATTCTAAGCCGAACTTAAAATACTGAAGGTAAAAATCAACACCGTAGCCTGCGCTGTAAAAAAAATCGTCACGCTGAAGTTTAAGGTTATCATCAAGCTGATTGGCGCCTCCTGAAGAAGCGCTTCCTGCTTTTTTACGCGCCGTTAAGTCGAGTGAATAGCCGCCGCCGCCTATTACATAAGCACTAAAGTTGCCGGTACGCTTTGATTGCAGTTTAACTTCTATCGGAAAAATAAGCAATACCGACTCCAGTGTTTTTTCGTAGATTTTAGAACTATCGCGATCAAGCGTTTCAAGGGTATAAACAATTTTACGGTCGCTAAAAGTAATGTTAGGGGTAAACCGTAATCGAATGTAATGTTGTAATCGCGCATCAACCACCAAACCCAAACCAAAATTAGGGGAGGATTTTGGATACACAGTTTTCACCCAATACCTTGAATCCGCAATCACGGTATCGGGTAACTGAGAGTTGGGCACCGGTTCAATGCGAAAGGTGCTTTGATTTCCTGCAATGGTAAAGCCAAAGTGCACTTTTGTGCTGTAAAACCTGGGAAGGTGTACAGAATAGCCATCACTTTCCTGAGAAAAAACGAGTTGAACGACACAACTGAAAACGAGTATAAGAAGGGATCTTTTCAGAGACTTGTTAAACGCAATTTAAGGGTTAAAATTGTGTAAAGGTATTGATTTTGACCCGTTTAATAATGCCCAAATGCCAACAAAATCAATTAAATTTGTGCCCTGATGG
>Ga0154020_10000795_pt1 | contig 38954 bp, 25 predicted proteins | sample Klosneuvirus_201_FD_109709 | JGI IMG/M metagenome (GOLD analysis project Ga0154020, IMG submission 109709) | Active sludge microbial communities from wastewater, Klosterneuburg, Austria - Klosneuvirus_20160825_MG | ecosystem: Engineered > WWTP > Aerobic digester > Activated sludge | place... | reverse complement strand
TACAACGATGCATTAAACTGAGCAATACCTCCACGAAAAGGATAAAAAGTAGATAGATAGGCAATTTTCATTTAAAGAATTATACAAGTTGATGAATGGCCTTATAAACCGTTTCAACCGATATATCGTTCATGCAATGATTCTTCCTTGAACAGGAGTTGCCGTAATAACAATCACAGCCGGAAGTTGGTTCTACAATTATTCCATTGCCATACAATTCAAACTCATGCTTATTAAAAATATTTACAAAAAGAATCAATGGTTTTTTAAGCCCTATGGCAATGTGCATCATCATGGAAACAGCAGTAAGAATACCATCGCAGATAGAAGACAAAGCAATGAACTGTGGTAGAGAGAACGTACCCGGGTAAAAAGCACCGGTAGCAGCCGTATATTTCTTGTTCATTTCATCCTCATCAGGCCCACCCAATAAAAGAGGGAAATAGTTTTGTGCCTGAAGTTTTTTGATGAGCTCGATCCAATACGCTTCCGGCCAAAGACGTGTTTGCCAACGCTTGCCACATCCTGTATTTAATCCGATTATTTTTTTACCCGCTGCTTTTTCTTTTATGTACTTGAATTGATCTGCAAGTTTCTCATCAAAATTTAAAAGATACGATTCGCCTTTAAACTCCATATTGCATATTTCAAATATCTCTTGCAAATAGTTCTTGGTATTTTCTTTAGATATGTTATCGAAAATACCCGTGATTAATTTATGCTCTGCGTGGGGAGTAGCAATAGAAACATGATTATCCTTCCATGTAAAACCGAATTTTTGTTTGGCTTTAACATTCTGCAAAAGCATACAAGCTTCTTTATCCTTATCCAGATTAATAGCAATATCATACTCCGTATTTTGAACTTTATAAACCGAAGTAAAGTCGAAACGATAAATATCATCTATCCAATCCTTAGGCAATATTTCCGGAGTAAGCGTAACCCAGGTAATATGCGGAGAAGGGAAATCATGCTTAAAACGGTGTAATAACGGTGTTGAACGCATCACATCGCCAATAGCACCCAACTTAATAATTAAAATGCGGGTCTGTATCTTTTCGTACTCATTACAGCTAGAACAGACTTTTGAACGAAGCTTATTGGGTTTGCAGGGAATTTCGCCTTTAAAATGTTTACAGTCGAATTTTATTTCAGAAATTTTCATAGACCCACTTTCTTTTCTATTTGATAATTATTTTTTTCGGATGAATTACGTACAATAAGTTCAGAAATAAAACCGGTGAGAAATAACTGTGTACCAATTATCATGGAAAGCAAGCCAAAGAAGAACAAGGGGCGTTCTGTTATTTTTACAATACCAAGGGCCAGCTTAAGATAAGCTAAATAAACGCCAATTATAAATCCGATAAAGAAAAGAAATGTCCCTAATAACCCGAATAAATGCATAGGTCGCTTCCCAAATTTCGTTACAAAACCTATAGACAATAGATCCAGAAAGCCATTGATAAATCTTTCCAAGCCGAATTTAGTAGTACCGTATTTTCTTTTTTGATGAACTACCACCTTCTCTCCAATTCTTTTAAACCCGGCCCATCCTGCCAGAACAGGAATATAACGATGCATCTCTCCATACACATCTATATTTTTCACAACATCTTTTTTATAGGCTTTCAATCCGCAGTTAAAATCATGAAGTTTAATACCAGACATTCTCCTGGTAGCCCAATTGAAAAGCTTGGTAGGTATTGTTTTCGAGAGAGGATCATAACGTTTTTGTTTCCATCCGGAAACCAGGTCATACCTCTCTTCTACTATCATTCTAAACAATTCAGGAATTTCATCAGGCGAATCTTGCAGATCAGCATCCATGGTGATCACCACCTCGCCTTGGGCAGCTTCAAAACCAACTTGTAACGCGGCAGACTTTCCATAATTCCTTCTCAAACGAATGCCCTTTACACTGCTGTTTCTCGAGGCTATTTGCTCTATCACGTACCAGGAATCATCTCTGCTGCCATCATCAATAAATAACACTTCGTAAGAAATATTATTGATAATACAAACACGTTCGATCCAGGCAGCAAGTTCAGGCAATGACTCCTCTTCGTTAAGGAGTGGTATTACAAGGGATAGATTCATTAAGGACAAATTTAATATTTATAGGGATTAAACGATAAACCAATAGGCGCCTTATCACCTATCGTTTATATCCAATATATTGTTTAGTATTTAGAGCGACATTGCAATCAAGCAAAGCGGATCATGAATGCCAAAACAAAAATGATAAGAATGAATAAATGTCGCTTAGCAGGGAGAATACCGACAACACTTTAATATAGCCTTAGGCTACAGAAATAGTTGGACATAGTACCTGCCGGAACACTACGTCCAACTGCTTTTATAATTGTTTTTTTATTTAGACAAACTTCGATGAACCAAGGTTAAACGCAGTTTCGTATTTGATCTCTGTCATAACAAATGAACTCTGCACATTACCTATATTTTCCATAACAGCAAGTTTATTGACAATAAATTGCTGATAGCTATTCATATCCTTGACCACTACTTTCATCAGATAATCATAAGTACCTGCAATATGATAACACTCCATTACCTCATCGAGTTTGTTCACCGCTTTTTCAAAATTTACCAGCAATAATTTTGAATGTACTTTAAGAGAAACAGCACAAAAAGCAATCATTGAACGATTGATCTTTTCTTTGTCCAGGAGCGCTACATAATTCCTGATAATACCTTTCTGCTCCAGCTTCTTGATACGCTCATAAATAGGTGTTACAGAAAGATGAAGTCTATCTGCAATTTCCTTGCTGGTTAGATGTGCATTTTTTTGAAGCAATGCTAATATTCCTTCGTCGATTTTGTCCATTGATTCCATAGAAAAAAAAACTTTTTTGTGTATTAAAACAAAAACTTTATAGAAAAATAATCTACAATTATAGTATATAATAGTCAATTCATACAAAATAAAAATATAAATGGATAATAAATCTATTATAAGTAATTTTACAAGAAAAAAGCATGAGAACATTAGCCGAGAGCGATCAGTTAAAGCTGGAATTATTATTACAAAAAGTACGTGAAAATACAAGGGACTTTCTTGGATATCCGGTTGCCAAAGATTTCGACTACCGAGATCTATCCGATCTTCTCAAATATCCACTGAACAATCTGGGTGATCCATTTATGGATTCAACATTTACTGTTGACTCCAAGGAGATGGAAAGAGAGTTGCTCTCTTTTATTGCGAAACTTTTTAGGGCACCGGAGAACGACTGGTGGGGTTATGTAAACAATGGTAGCTCTGAGGGAAATCTCTACGGGCTTTATCTCGCGCGGGAGCTTTATCCAAATGCCATAGTGTATTATTCGGAAGCTACACATTACAGTGTACAAAAAAACCTCCATCTGCTTCATTTATCCGGCATTGTTGTACGTTCACAAAGAAACGGTGAAATTTGCTATGATGACTTGGAACAGCTGCTCAACAGAAATCGTCATGTTCCGGCTATTATACTAGCCAATATCGGCACTACAATGAGCGAAGCAAGAGACAAGGTAAATAAACTAAAACAGAGCTTAAAGAAAGCCGTAGTAAAGAACTATTACATTCATTGTGACGCTGCGCTTTCCGGAGGTATTGTTCCTTTTTTAGATCCTCGCCCCTCATTTGACTTTGAAGACGGAGCAGATAGCATATCGCTAAGCGGGCATAAATTCTTCGGTTCACCGGTTCCATGCGGAGTCGTGATTGTCCGAAAAGCAAACCGCGACCGCATTGCCCGATCCGTATCTTACATAGGCAGTATGGATACAACCATTACAGGATCACGAAATGGACTGGCACCTGTATTCTTATGGCACACTATAAAATCGCTGGGAATGGAAGGATTGAAAAAAAGAGTGGAACACAGCCTGGAAGTAGCAGCTTATACGGTAGAGCAATTAAGACAAATTGGTATAGAAGCCTGGAGAAACGAACAAGCCATCACTGTTGTATTACCCACACCATCTGCCTCCATTATTAAGAAATATCAACTAGCTACGGAAAATGGGTACTCGCATATTATATGTATGCCTAATGTGAGCAAAAAGCAAATTGATGAAGTGGTAATTAGTTTAGCTCCAGCTAGCGAAGGCTAAGCCTTCGTCTGTTTATAGCTGTAGCTTATGGCTACAAATTGATTTTTTATTTGACAGCCCTATCGATGTCACTAATAAATGTATAACCAATACTCTATTGTAGCCTTAAGCTGCAATAAGCTATATCCTAACTCCCATTACCAGTACATCGTCAATCTGTTCCTCGTTGCCTTTCCATTCATTAAAAACTTTAGTAAGAATTTCTCCTTGTTCAGCCATTGGTAAATGATGGATGGATGCGATTAACTCTTTAAAAGGTTTGTAGTAAAACTTTCTCTTATCCACGCCGCCTTTTTGATCGGCAAATCCATCGGTGAAAAGATAAATGCAATCATTGCTCTGAACCGTAATAGTATGTTTTGTAAAAGACGTATTCATTCCTCGTTCATAGCCTATTCCTTGTTTGTCTCCTTGGTATTCTGTAAATTTTTTATTACTGAAATGATAAAGTGAATTGTAAGCACCGGAAAAAGAAAGGATATTTGTTTTTTTGTTTAACACGCATAAACCTATTTCCATTCCATCCTGAAAAGAATCAATATCATCCGACTGCTTTAATCCATGAATAATTCCATCTCTTAGATGATTGAGAATTTCATCCGGTTCTTCAATGTGTTGTTGATTCACAATTTCATTCAATAATCCATTACCCATCATGCTCATAAAAGCACCGGGAACACCGTGCCCCGTACAGTCGGAAACAGAAAAAATTATTTTATCTTCTTTATTTTCTACCCAGTAAAAATCACCACTCACAACATCTTTTGGTCTGAAAAAAATAAAATGATCGTTAAATAAAGGAGTTATAATGTTTTCTTTTGGGAAAATAGCTCTTTGTATCCGCTGTGCATAATTAATACTATCGGTAATATTTTGATTTTTTTTCTCTACTATTACTTTTTGCTTTTCAATAATTACTTTTTGTTTTTGTGTAACCTGCCAGCGGTTTAAAACAAATGCCGAAAAAGCGAGTACGAGCAACAAGCCACTCAGAATACTCCATGATATTACCTTCTGTTTTTGAGATTCCTGTCTTGTTATTTCGTCCTTTTTCTCCTGTTCTGCCAGCGCCGCTGCCTCTTTTTTCTCAAATTCATACTGCATTTGGTGTTTTACAGATGCTCTTTGTGTTTCCTCGTTTCGTAGGCTATCAGCCATTTGCTTGAAAAGCAAATGCACTTCAAAGGCTTGTTTGTATTTTTTTTGTGCCGCATAAATCTTGCTTAGTTGTTCGCTGGCCTGACTGATTGTAGTCAGATGGTTAATATCCATAGCTGTTTTCAAACCTTTACTGCAATACTCTTCTGCCTTTATGTAATTTTTTTTATTAAAATAGTTTTTGCCTATTGAGGTTAAAACCACTGCAATTACTCTTTTATTATTTGTTTTTTCTGCAAAAACAAGAGCCCTTGAATAATAATCAGCGGCAATATCCGGCTTCCCTTTCACTTCATAGAGAACCCCTATATTATTAAGGGTGAGCGCAATTTCATTTGTATAGTTATTTTCCTTTTGCACTTCCAGAGATTGTAAATAATATTCAAGCGATTTATCTATTTGTCCGAGGCTTCTATAAAGCACACCAATGTTGTTTAAAGAAATACCTACCCCTTCTTGCCTATTTATTTTTCTAAATAATTTGAGTGCCCTTAAATTATATTCCAATGATTTTTCTATTTGATTCTGGTCATCATAAATGCTTGCTACATTGCTTAAAGCAGTTGCTAAGCCCACATCGTTTTTAATTTTTTCTTGTATTGCCAGTGCTTGAGAATAATATTCCAATGCTTTTTGAATTTGACCTTGATTGTGGTAAACAAAGGCTATGTTATTATAGGCATTAGCTATTCCTTTTTCATACTTTAGTTTTTCTGCAAGTGCAAGCGATTGCTGGGCATATTTTAAAATATCTTCTACCACACACTGTTCGCTCAACTGGAAGAGAATATTTACTTTATTTGTGTCTTCTTTTGCTGTTTTGAGAATAGAGAGTAAAGAATCTACGGGAGACACCTGAGCGGGCAACTTAGTTGAAGCGTATATAAAAAGTATAACAAGAAGGGATTTTAACAGCTTCATTCCAAATAGATTACAACTCTGAGTATAGGTTATGGTATAGCATATACGAGCTAACCCGATTTCTTGTTACAAGAATATTTAATGGAACAGATGCACCTGCAGAACCAGATAAGCGGTATTTATTTATTCGTATCATTTTTATTTTGATTGATACGCTTTGCTTGATTGTAATGCCGCTCGAAACATTAAATAATTTGTAATTGTTTGTTATTTCATAGCTGTTTATCGGATATGCTATTGACATTCGATTAAATATACTGAAATACTGAATTAAAAATTCAGTCGTGTATTAAGCGGCATTGCAATTCGATAACTATCGGATGCCGCTTAGCGGGGATAGATTTATTAAGGACAAATTTAATATTTATAGGGGCAGGCACACCTTATCGCCCATAGCTTATATCCAATGGGGAGATTTGTATTGAACAAAAGTCATCTATTATCAGCCTACCGTACTGCTCATTTGGAATAAAGGAAGATACATGGAAACTAAAATAACAGCAACCAACAAGCCTAAAAATATAATCATAATAGGCTCAATAAGACTACCCAGCAAACTAGTTTGATGCTCTACTTCATCCGAATACTGTTTTGCCAGTTTAGAGAACATAATATCCATCTGGTTCACCTCTTCCGCTACTTTTATTAAGGCAATCATTCGCTTGTTATATATACTGTATTTTGATAAGCTAAAATATAATGACTGCCCCTTCATTATATCTTCCTGAATAAATTTCAATGAATACTCTATAGGAAAAAAGTTTATCATTTTTTTAACCAATTCTATAGAGGTTATCAATGGTGTACGGGCACTTATCAATAAATTCATTGATTGACAAAAGCGAGCCAAATAGATTTTACTAATCATATTACCAAGAACCGGTATGCGCAGTAAGAATACAGAGCTATACTTTCTAAACCAAAAAACTTTTCGTTGACTGTAAAAGAATAGCAAAACTACAACTACGGCAAATAAAAAATACAGTATGTATGAAGAAAAAGAATCCGACAAATTTATAATCAGTCTTGTAAAGTAAGGAAGTTCCCCTTTGAAACGTTTAAATACATCTGCAAACATAGGCACTACAAACTTCATCATAAAAAAAATAGCACCAAAAGAAGCACAAAATACGATTAGCGGATAGGAAAGTGCCGCAACCAATTGTCTTTTCTGTTGAATTTTTTTGGAAAAAAATATGGAAAGCTCTTGGAGAACATCTGTCAACCTACCACTCTCCTCTCCAATTTGTATACTATAAAATTCATAAGCATCAAACATTCCGGTTTGCTCGAGGGACTTTGACAATCCGGCCCCTGAAACAATTGAGTTCTTTATTTTTCCGAACAAAAGTTTATCTTTTTCTTTTACCTGCTCTTCTTCTATTAACTCCAAGGCAGTCCGCAAGTCAATACCGGCTGTAAATAGTATGTTTAATTCAGAATAAAAACTCTCTTTCTTCTTATCATTCAAACCGGAATCAAAAAGCTTAATATCCCTGTTTAAAAAGTCAAACATGTCTTTCTTCCGATTTGTAGTAGCTTTTTGTTTCAGGGATTTTCTAATCCCATCTATATTAATTTGGCTCATATTATTTGACAGAGCTATATTTTAAAAGCTGTTCTGAAGTATAGGTTTTTTGAAAATGAAAATGCTGTTCGGTTTTTTTTTCTTCAAATGAAAAATCTTTAACCATACTTAAAGACATACTAACAAATGAGGTATTAAGTTTTATAGGAATCAAAATAAATGTATCAAGAACATGCTTATTTTTTCTCACAATAACACTATCATAAAAGTAATAAACAAGATTATTCTCTTTCTCATTACCAAGAATCAATTTATTGTCCTCAAACAAAACCACGTCTGCATTATTAAAGTCGTTATCTAAAATAGTATTAAACTCCATGATTTTAACGACGTTACTTTTTATTAATCTGTAATTTAAATATTGTCCATAAATAACAGAGAATGCGGTATAACAAAAAAATATAAGTATTGCACTAATGATCATTCCAATCAAAAGTTCTATTAACGTAAATGCATTAAAAGCGTATTTCATCTTATGACAACTAATTCATCATGGGTAGCTATAGTTTTTTCTGTATTAATACTAATTGCAATAAATTTCAAATAAAACAAGTCTTCACATTGCTGATAGGGAGATATAATTCTCATTATTCGAAAATCGCCTACTTGCTTTTCATAATCAATAAAGTTTTTATTTTTTTTAGTGTCTATAGCTTCATTATTCATAATCAAAACAGCTTTCATTTTCATATTGTGCTTATCTGAGTTAAGCACATTTACATAAATCATTACTCCTATGCCAAAACAAACAACAATAACAACCATGGCGATCAACGACTCTACAAGTGTAGAGGATTGAATCTGCATATTTAATTTAGCCATTTAATAATATTTTTCTGCCCCTTTTCCTTAAACAAATTGCCACCTACAAAGTAGTTAGGTAATTTGCTTCTGTCAATAATAGCATTCAATAAATGATTTTCATATACAGAGGAAGGGGTTGTTAAAAGGATTTTTCTACACATTAAACTCCCATTAATTTCCCCCATAAATGACAAAGTGCAATTGGTATATACCTGCCCATATATAAATGACTTAATACTACAGATAACCCTAGCAGGTTTCAAAAAATCATTTACATTTTGATAAGCGAACACACTTCCGTTAATACTATCGTTTTCTCCAATTATAATAGTAGGTACTATTGATGATTTTTTAGTCACCAAAAGTCCTATAACACTGGGGTAACCTAAGTCTACGTTTTTCTCAATCACGATTGAATCAGAAGCAAAGACTTGTAAAGTTCCTCTAAAACCTTCCTTAATAACAACTTTTGGAGCACACACTATAACATCCTGCATGGCAACATTATTATTAATTAATATCAAACTATCCGAAAAAATTAAAATATTTCCTGAATAATAGCCTTGTTTCATCACGATCCTAGACCTACTTTCATACACCAGTGTTTTATTATTAAAACTATTTACAATACTATCTTCTTCACCATTTATAATCGCAATGCTATCATTATTTGATGTAATTTTTTTTTCAAAAAAATATTTTATCATTTTAATTAAATCGTCATTAAAAGCCGGTAATTCTTTTTTACTTTCTTTTATAACACCATCTACTAATACCTTACCAATAAAATTTTGACCTTCTATGTAGGCTCTTTTAATTCCCGATTTAGGCAGATAAGCAGTGCCCTTTATAATAGTTCTTCCACAAACAGCTAATTGCTTGTCTTCATCAACCATGTATATGCTAAAAGGATTTATTGTATCCAAAGTAGTACCCGTTTGAGCTATTCGGAATACTTGTTTATTTTTAAAAAATGCTTTTGACGAAATTATATCAAAAGCTCCCCAATGTTTTTTGATAAGTTCAACGCTATCAATAGCATTATCAAACAAGTCAAGTATTTTAGGCTGATCGTACTCAACAAGTGTTTGATTAGACAACAAAAGATTTAATCCAGAGTTTGTGTTGCGATTTAAGCGTTGTTCAGTTTCTAGATTATCAAATTGAATACTTGATAAATAAGAAAACAGTATAAGAGAGCTACTAACAATGGCAATAATCAATGAGATAACAATTGCATAGAATAACGAGCTGGCCTTTATCATTTTTTACGTCTTTTCTGACTTATCGGAATTCGATTTCTTTTTAAACGTATTTTTTATTTTCCCCCAATAGGTTTGCATTTTACCTTTCCAGACATTCTTCTTTTCTCTATTATTGTCTGTCTTTGGGATTTTCGAAGGATTCTTGATGGGCTTCTTTATAGTATCATCATTATCTGTTTTCATCACTTCTTTTCCATTTTTAAATTTAGTAGTTTTCACTGCCTTGCCATTTTCGTAAATAGTTTGTGATACTAAACGACCATTATAATATAATTGTTTTAATATTAATTCACTTGAATCATTATATGTTTTTTGTGTAGAAACTTGCGTACCACGATTCCAAATTTTAATATCTTTTATCTTGCCATTTTCATACCACGTTATCCATTTTCCATTCTTCAATCCCTTTTTAAAATACCCTTGCTCTTTTAAATTACCCGATAGGAAAAAAGATGAATAAGGACCATTTAATACTTTACCATCATAGCTTCCCTGTGTATCATATATTTTATTAGCTGAATACCAAAAATAAGTTAAGGACTCATGCGGATAAATGTTATTAGCAGTATTTAAAACACTAGCCTTAACTGTATAGTCGGAATAATTAATATAGACAGGGTAGGAACGCTTCACTTGAGCAGTGCCATGTACAACAATAAAAAGAAACAAGAAAAAATATTTTTTCATACTAGTGGTAAAGTTATTTGTTTTATAAAATTAAAGAGTCGTCATATATATTAAAATAATCAATGAAATCATATTCATCCTTTTTTTACAAATTTCTTTTGGTTATTAAATTTTACTTCAATAGAATCCTTAAAAACCTTAAGAAGCTCTACTCCATTTACAACAGCCCCAACTTTCATTATACAACCTTCACCATTTATTTGCACTAAAACCAATTGTTTGTTAGAAGTTTGGTTTTTAATAATACCGGAGTATGTTAACGATGGCCATTGTATTGGAGATTTACTTGCTTGCTGGTACGTTTTTTTTTCATTTTTCAAATACGAGATAACAGGAAGTTTAGTACTAAATGGATCTCTATATACACCATTAATTGTAAATGTATCTTCTACAAAAGTTTGATCCTCAATATCAACCATTATATTAGAAGAAATTACAACCTTATCGGTATCACTTATTACCACATTAAATATCCTATAGATGATAATTCCCCATAACCCCAATGTGCATGGAACTAAAACATACAATAGTTTTTTATTCTTCAACATTAAGGCTCAATTATAAATCGTCTTTTTTTAGAAAATAAACTTTCGTTAGACGAAATGCTTATTGCCTTCACCCTCCAGTAGTAAGATACAGAGCTAGTTCCCTGGTAAAAGCTATATTTCGTTTGATTTGTAATAGTATCCTTTGTTAATATTGTAAATGAAGAGTCTGTAGAAATTTGTGTTCTATATTTAACTGCAGAATTAGAAGCATTCCATTCCAACAGAACAGGTCCTTCTAAAATAATACTGTCATTTGGGGGGCCAATTAATACAGGTACTGCCGGATGAACAGTATCTATAGTAAGAACATATTCTGAAGGATTCGAGACTGTAAGAGAATTCCTGGCATAGACTTTCCATTTATAAATTCCAGGTTTAGAAAATATATAACTAGTCGTAGTAATCGTTACATTTTTCAAGCTATTATCTTCCGGAATATTTAAGGAATTGAAAATTTGAAAAACATAATCTGTTGCCGTAGGCATTGATTGCCAAACAAAAGTCTGAGTTAATTTATCTGATGTAGCATTATTTGCAGGAGAAAGTAATTGAACCATTTGATTCGACAAATCTTGTGTACTATCAATGGTAAAAGCAGAGGCCATGTACTCAGTGCTACTTGATCCATTCAATGCTTTTACTCTCCATTCATAATCACCTGGGTCACATAAATAAGAGAATTGCGTTGCAGTAACTGTAGTATCAAATATAAATTTATTAATGTTAGAAAAAGAAGGGCTTACCAATTGTAAGTTATATGATGTTGCTCCCTTTAGTTTTTCCCATTTAAATAATTGATTGAAACTTGAAGAAATACTATTGTTTGCAGGGGAATATATATGTACCTTTTTTCCTTCTAAATTCACCTCTATCACTTCCTCACATGAAAAAAATACCAATGCCATAGAAAGAGAGATAAAATAACTTGAAAAATTATTTTTCATAATGTATTACTTTTTAATATTTTGTATATATATAGCCGAAGTTAAAGCCATTTCTTTTGTTTTCATGTCTCTTTTATATTGATAATGAACTGATGCCACTTTACCAAATTTCATTTTTTGCTCTAATAAGTAAATCAATTTAAGCAATGCATTAAAACCACCTTCAACAACAAAATAGTTAGTTTCAATTATTATATTGCCGTTAGTGCAGGTCGTTGATTGAGGAAACTCGCGTAAAACCAAATTATTCCTTTGGCAATAATTTGAAACAATATCCAATAATATATCTTCAGAGTAAATTTGATTAGTTGTAATATTCATTTTAACATCCATTTTTTTTATCTCCTTTTTAAAATAATCTACAGAAGAAAATGCGCTGGATGCCAGCTCTACTTTATCTTTTAAATCTTGGTAATCACTATAAGACTGAATTGTTCTTTTGATAGCAAAAGAATAAATCAGAAAAATCAACAAAACAGCAAATACAATCAACAAAGCATTCTTTTGTTTATATGTTATAGCTGCAAACATTATCGTAATTTAATTTGAATTAAGAACATACCGGCATCAGATAAATTCTCTTGGTTATAGTTCAATAGCACAACATCCTCTATCCATTTTTTTTTCTTAATCAGTTTAATCCATTCGTTTAAATCCAGACTTCTTTGACTTTTACCAGATAACAAGATTATTTTCTTTTCAAAAAAATATCCATCAGAAGTATCATTATTTTGTTTTTTCTTTAAAGGATGAATATTTAAATCAGTCCATAAAATAGAATTAGGCAGATCAATAGCGAGCATATCCGCGTAATATGAAGTTTTTGATTTATCAAGCAATCCATTCTTCTCAAGAAATTGTTTTTTTTGTTCAAACTCTTTTTTCAATGATTCGCTGCGATACAACATGGCTGAATTTGCTGAGAGCTGATCACTAAGTAAATTCGATTTTGTCCAGTAATTATTAAAAACTAAATAATTAACAACTAATATCAAAAAAGAGAATATAAGTAAAAACATACTCCTCTGCTTAAACTTTTCTTTCTGAAAATATTCAGTTCGTAAAGCATCTATCTTCTCGCAATTCATCAAACCACTTTCTTCAGATAAAAAGTAAGATAGTGCGCCGGAAAATGATATCAAGTACTTGGATGCTATTTTTTCATTTCCTACTTGCAATATGCTATCATTACTATCCTGCATAGGCCGAATGTCTATAATTTTATTTTCCTGGATTTGCAGTAAATAATTATTAAAACAGAAACTATTTTCGAAGGGCATCATTTTTTCAATCAATGGCAAAGAGTTTTCTACAACAAAAGGGCCTAAAAAACAAGAAATAATCGCATTATTATTTTTTGTTTTTAGTTTATCCAGGATATCATCAACAAGTGATTTACGTACCACTGATAAATAAGACAGTGAAGCAGAGAGTTGATGAGATTGCAGGTAAAAATTCTTTACATCAGCATTTGGCAATACTTTACTGATCAAATTCAACAAAGTATCATCTTCACTGCAATTAACCTTGCGATGTATAATGCCTTTACCATTAAAAATCAAAACAATGGGTAAGTGAACATCCAACAAACCAAATAATTCATCAAAATTTGTAATTCCGCTTTTACATTTCTCTATAACAACAATAGACTTTTTCTTCTTAATAACCAGAAAGTTTATTTCAAACAACCCATCGGCCATAAAAACATACTCAATGCCGATTGCACTTTTACTTTTAAAAATATTTTCAAAACTAAAGTCCTTAAACATTTCAATAAATAACAGTCGGTTTAATAAATACAGTGAGCTTACTTTTATTCTTTGTTTTTGTTCGACTGCTAAAAAACCATCGTAAAACCGGAATACGAGAAAGAAGCGGAACACCGGAACCTGTATCGTTTTTTGTTTCACTATCCAAACCACCTAACATTATCATTTCTTGATTTTTAACACGTATCAGTGATTGAAAATCTCTTGACGATGTATTAAAAGGACTTCCTTTACCACCAGATTGGTTAGTGAAGGAAGACTGCTTAACACTAATATCTAACGTAATTTGCTCATCAGCGGAAACTGTTGGATTAATAGTCATAGAAAACTCTGCTTGCAATGGCTTGTAAATAATAGATTGTACGGTCGTAGTACTTTGAGTAGTAATTACGTTGGTATTATTCTCCTGATAATAACGTGTTTCACCAATACTCATAGTAGCTTTATTTCCATTCAAAGTAGAAAGCAGTGGTGTAGAATTAATTTTTACATCCCCATTCTGTTCCATCAATTGTAAATTAAGGTAAAATCTAGGAGTTACTTTCCCAAGGTTAACGATACCTAAACCATTAATACCTGAGATAACGGAATTAATTGCTCCTGCACCTAAATTAAAATTCAATTCAGGATACAGATCACCACCTGTTGGTGTCGGAGCGGTGCCTAATCCGGCTTTTATTCCTGAAGCTACTGAATGGCTTCTATTAACATCTACAATCATTACTTCAATCGATATTACAGGAACCACTCTATCTATATCTCTAATAAATGCTTCTAATTCATCAATGCGTGGTTGTGAACCACAAGCAATAAGACTGTTTTGATCATTAAAGTTTTTCACTTCAAGTCCCTTTTTTAATTCGGCAGGAATAAAATCTATAACTTTTTCCACGGTACGATATTTTAAAGATATAACCTTGGTTGATCGCAATCCTTCTATACTTCTGTCTCCAATCAAATAAACATCTTTATCTTTTTTAAATGTATAATCAGTGGAGTTAAAGAGTAACGTCATAAAATTATCATAATTCACTTTTTCAACTTTCAGGCTGGTATTACCCTTAATTTCTGTAAATAGAAAATAATTATTTTTCAGTTCTACAGATACAGCTGACAAAACATCTGCAATTGGTGTATTAACAACATCCAGAGTGATTAACTGATTCTCGATTTTTAAGTTTAGGTCTTTAAAGGGAGCAGCTATGGCTGAGCTACTCTTTGGCTTACTGTTTGCAGTTGGTTGGTTGGTTGAAACAACATCTGCTTTTTCAACTAGATAAAAATTATCTTCAGTAGGCGTGATTTTCAAACTATTTGCAAAAGCAAATTTATCTAAAGCTGTCTTAAAGGACATGTTTTGTATATATACACTAACTATTTTCGACCCTAAATCAGGAGAGAAAACAACATTTTTTCCCGAAATTTTAGTCAACTCTTTAGTTACTAAGGCCAAACTATCGTTTTGCAAATCCATTGTAAGCAAATCGCCCGAATTATTGTAAGTAATTTTAATAGTCTTTGGCGCGTGTACAGGCGGAGCGGATGGTGGAGGAATAAATTGTGTAAAGGACATTATATTGCCTATGAAAGAAATCTCCAAATCATATTTTTTACATAAAAACAAAATAACATCTAACACTGTTACGTTATAAAAATTATTTACTACTTTCTGATTAAGGCCTGCATCAATATTTACATTTAGATTATTAGTTGTAGCAATACCTCTTACAAACTCTTGTATAGACACTCCGTTTACTGAAAGTTCAACTTTTTCATTTAGACCTGGAGTGGTAGCAGACAATTCTTTTAGTTTACTTTCAATCACAACAAATCTTTGTTCTTCCTGTCCATAAATAAGTGCAGTAGTAAAAACAAATACTAAACAAAAAAACAACTTTAAAAAATGTATGTTCACAAAAAAGAATTAATAATTATTTAACAAAATTGGATATACTTCATCAATGGTAGTAAGTCCTTTTTCAAACAATTCAAAAGCATTGTCTTTAAGTGTTCTTATACCTCTTATTTTTAATAAATTTTCAACGCCAAATGTATTGTTTTTTATATTATCTGCTAGTTCAAAATCTATAGGAATCACCTCATAAATAGCCTTACGTCCTTTGTAGCCGGTATAATGACATCTTTCACATCCTTTTGCAACAGAATGATGGGTTATTGTGCGCGGCATTAAAAATGTTTTCGGAAATAATTTAATGTCAAATGATTGTTGTTCTTTACAATCATTACATAGTAAGCGAAGCAGGCGCTGTGCGACAGATGTATTAAGAGTACTTGCTAATAAGAATGGAGGCACTCCCATATCTGCCAATCGGGATATAGTACCCCAAGCTGAGTTAGTATGAATGGTAGATAAAACCAGGTGTCCTGTTAGTGCGGCACGAATAGCCATCTGAGCAGTTTCCCCATCACGAATCTCACCCAACATAATAACATCCGGATCTTGTCGCAAAAATGAGCGCAAAGCACTGGCAAAGGTTAAACCTATGTCTTCTTTTAACTGAACTTGATTCACTCCTTCCAGCGTGTATTCAATAGGATCTTCTATAGTAATAATGTTAGATTTTTCTTTATTTAAAATTTTTAATGTTGCATACAAGGTTGTTGTTTTTCCAGATCCGGTTGGTCCACTAATCAAGATAATCCCATGTGGCTTTTTTATCCCTTCCAGATATCCTTCTAATTCTTTTTCCGTAAAACCCAATTTTTCAATATCAATATTCGCAGCATCATTACTCAACAAACGCAAAACAATTTTCTCTCCGTGCAAAGTAGGCAATATTGAAACCCTTATATCAAATTTATGAGAATCTATATTAAAAAATATGCGCCCGTCTTGAGGTAAACGCTTCTCAGAAATATCAAGATTCGCTTTTATCTTGATCTTATTTATCAATGCCGGATATTCCGTTTTATTGATAGTATATCGTTCTATAAGCAAACCATCTATACGAACACGTACCCTGCACTTCTCTTCATAAACTTCAATATGAATATCACTACTACCTAAATTTTTCGCTTCCGATATAAGCATGGGCAAAAAATCTTCGCTCTTTAAAGCTCCTGCCTCTACTTTCCTTACAGAAGCATGATCATTTATATTGCGATAATACTTACCCAACGCCATTTGAATAGTATCTGGAGATATTTTTTCCAACACAATACTTTTCCCTAAAAGAACTTCTAATTCATCTGCCAAATGAGGTTGGTATCTTTCCGCACTTACATACAATACAAGCCTATTCTCTACATCTATTTGCTTCGGCACAATATGATAAAACCAAGCTTGTTTAGGAGTGATGGCATGTTGCAGATCAATGGTAAGAAATAGAGTATCAGATGCTATCATAATAAAATCCACTTTTTTATCCACTCGTGATTATAAAAATTTAAATCAGGAAAACTAACATTTAACAGAAGCAATGTGGCCAACATAAAGGACAATATGCCTGCCAATGGAATTTCTTTTGACACTTCTATTTTAAGTATCCTGTATGCAAGGGTAATAATCAACGACAACATCAACCCGATTACATAAACAAATACAAAATTAATGAACGAAAAAGCCATACACATCACCACAAAAAATAAAATATCGCCTAATCCTATATAAGAATTGACAACATTCGTTAATTTTTTGTTTTTCATACTCATATATACTACCAAAAGAAATAGTTGGATCAAAACAAAAGAAAGATTAAACACAAAACTCTCCAATAAATAATTTATTGTAGTTTGCCAAAGGTTTCTTATATAAAAAAGAACTAACAAAACAGGTATCAGCCACCAATGTATTTTCCTGTATTTAAAATCCTGATAAGCAAGCACTAACAAAAATGCAATTGCACATAAATTAATAAACGACAGCATTAATCCGGGGTAATTTCCTTTAGGTTTTTATCCTGGTCTATTTCCCAAACATTAAAGACACCATCACCATCAAAATCGGTTATAGCGGTAGCACGTGCTTCAAATGAACTATTACCAGCCTCTACCACCTCTATCTGGTAATTAGCATTACCATTTTGAGTAGTTAGCTTAGCATGCTCATAGCTTATATCCTTAAATTCTGCACTGTACTTAGAGTGCAAATAAAAATAACTCTTCTCAAGTGTATAAATATGCTCAAGTTGTAATTGAGCCTCTGTACTCTTTGCTTTGGAAATAAGAGGCATGAGGTTAGGCAGCGCTAACAAAACCAATATACCAACTATAATAAGCACTATTAAAAGCTCCATTAATGTAAATGCTTTTAACATATATGTTCTGCATTTTATTTGCATATTTTTTCCATCAAAATATTTATGATCAATTATTTTATCGGCCCAAAAATAGAGTTTTTATTTCAACTATACTGAACAAAGCACACTATTTAGTTGCATCAAATGCTTAATACCGTTTACCTGTTGTTTCCTACCGTTGGTTGGCAAAAACATACCGTAAAATAAATAGCATTAAAACACCACGTATTAAATGTTATTGTTGCGAAGTGAATATTAAAATAAACCCATCGTATTAATAAAACGTTAAGGTTTTTTTTATTTTCAAATAGTTTTCAACACATAATATTCTATAATATAATATTACTAATATTGCGCGCTCTTATTTAATTAAAAAAGTTTTTTTTTAAAATACAATAAATGAAAAAGTACACCCAAACATCTTTGGTAATAAAATTTATTTTACCTGCCTTGTTATTTACAAACAGTTCTTTATTTGCGCAAAGCGTAGGTATCAATTATAGCGGCACAGCAGCACACCAGTCTGCACTACTTGATATAGATATATCAACAGGAGCCAACAAAGGTCTCCTTATTCCCAGAATGACCTTAGCACAACGAAATTCTATTTCAAATCCTGCAACAAGTTTGCTCATTTACCAAACCGATAATACTCCCGGCTATTATTATAACTCAGGCACCCCGGCATCGCCCGTGTGGACTATTTTATCTACCGGCGGAGGTGCTCCCTCTCAATGGACAACAAGTGGGAGTAATATTTATTACAATACCGGATCTGTAGGAATAAATACCGGCACTGTAGCCCCTACTGCAAGAATCCAGGTAATTAGTACCGGTTCTACATCTGCAACTCATGTAGCTAAGTTTCAAAGTGCAGGCGGTTTAAATAATGTCTTAACGATCAGAGACGATGGCAGGGTTGGAATAAATTCAAATGGCTCGAGCCAGGCGTTAGACATGAATTCTATTGGAGTTAACAACACATATGAGTCTGTGCTAAAAGTGGGTGTAACTGATGCCCCTAATGATTATTTCTTTATATCCAATGGTTCAAATATAAATGGGGAGTTTATACCAATGATAGGAAGTACACTTGCCTCCTCTTCTGCCTCACCACCTTTGTATTTTTATGGAACAACCCCTTTGTCAAATGATGTAGGTACTGTACCTATGATTCGATATGATGCACGAACCTATTCCCCTAACGGACAGATTGCCACCAGACCCATTGCTCAATTTACTAATTATAGTACCCGCCGAGTAACCATTATGCCAAACGGAAGTTTTTATATTGGTGCTACGGGAGGAGCAGCTATTCCAACTGCTCAATTACATGTAGTTGGCTCAGGAACAACTTCTGCTACTTATACTGCAAAATTTTTTAACAGCACCGGAACTAACAATTCTTTAGTAATTCGTGACGATGGTAAGGTAGGAATTGGTGTGGCGGCACCTACCCATCTTTTAGAGCTAAGTGCAGATGATGCCGTAAAACCCAACGGTGGTTCATGGTCTGTTCCTTCAGATATAAGGCTGAAAAAAGATACCGTCTCATATAAGGATGGATTAGCCTTAATTAAAAAAATAAAACCCATCAATTATAAATACAATGGACTAGCCGGTACCCCTAAAGACAATAAAACATGCATAGGAATCAGCGCTCAGGAAATGCAAGCTATAGCCCCTCATACGGTTACAGTGCATAAAAAAGAATTATGGGGAGATGAGGCAACCAATTTCCCTTATTCAAAAACTTTTTTAAGAAATGAAATTATACATGACCCCAACGACACTATTCGAGATGGTAAAATGGATAAAATAGTTCCGGTATATCAGGCCGATGTTCTGGTATTTGACCCCAGCAGCTTGGTATACACACTCATTAATGCTATAAAAGAACTTGATAATGCCTATGCTATACTCAAAAAAGACTCCGATTCTTTAAAAGCAAAATTATCAGAAGTAGAAAGCAAGATAAAACCCAAATAAATTGACCTTGAGTATAAAAAATTTTAAAGGATTACATCAATGAAATATTTATTTACATTCTATCTACTCTTTATAGTATCGCTTAGTGGTTATACGCAAAAAAGATGGGTGGGTGTTTTGCCGGGAACAGAAGATGGCTCGATGATAGAGACGATGTATGTAGAACCTTTTTCCAATATATTATATGTAGGCGGTACCTTTTCAAATATTGGCTATAAAAATATTCAGGGAATTGCTAAATACGATGGTCAAACATGGTCATCTTTAGGTTCTGGAGTTAGTGTAAATACAGAAGTTCGATCTATTATAAGCAAAGGCTCAAAAGTGTATGCTGGAGGTACAGCTAACGGAACCGCCTTTGTAGGTGTTTATGATACTGTTTCATCTACCTGGTCATCCTTTGGGCCTACTATGAACGGGCTTGTTACTAGTCTTGCTTTTTACAATAATGAATTGTATGCCGGCGGTTATTTTTTTGATTCTTTATCACAATATGCAGTTGCTTCTTTATTAAAATGGGATGGAAATACCTGGCACATTGTATTAGGAGAGGCAGAATTGCAAACACATGGAATAAACTCTATGGTTGTGTATGAAGATGAACTATATGTCGGTGGCATATTTCTAAATGAAGAAAATAACCTTCAATATATTGCAAGGTGGGATGGTTCTCAGTTGAAACCGTTTCCCTCCTATATGGTATTTGGATTTGTATATAACTTATACACACACAATGATAATTTATATGTTGGAGGTGATATTTGGGGTATAGGTGATGATACTACTTATATTGACGCAGCTAGTATTGCGAAATGGAATGGCGATTCTTGGTCTACAGTAGGGAACGGAGTTAGCTTCATGGGCAGCTATGGCACCGTATATACTATAACCGCTGGTTCCGATTCTTTATTATACTGTGGGGGCATGTTTGATCATGCTGGGGGAAGCTGGGACAGCACGACTCAAACTATTATAGGCGGTATAAGCATAGAGAATAATATGGCTTCATGGAATGGTGCTAATTGGAATGTTGTTGGAACGAGTCTTTTGCCCGAGAATCAACCGATTTATTCTTTAATAGAATACAAGGGGGAATTATATGCCGGAGGGCAATTATTTCTTCCGGGAGAGTACTTCCTTACGAAGTATACTACAGAAAGCAATTGCCTTACTATTAATAAGGCTTATATAAACATAAGCGGGGGTACAAATAGCAATAAGGTTTACCTGGTAATCAATGATTCTGTAACAACAGCTATACAGCGTTTGGTTAGTGGGCATATATACACCCAAGGGCAGTACGATTTTGTAAAATGGAATGCAGGGGGAAAAACCGGTGAATATGTATTTCCTTTTGGTGTAGGGGGCACAGCTGCAGATTACATCCCCCTTATTGCAAATAAAACCTCAGGCACAAGCAGCGATATAACGGCTTCTACCTGGTATACAAACCAACAAAACATACCACATCCCGGGGCAAGTAATGTAGTAGCCTGTCATAAAATGACAGGGCCGGGAGATTCGGTGACTACAGCCTTGGATCGTTTTTGGGATATACGTTCTTCGGGTCCACTTACTGCCGATCTTACGTTCTCTTACAGAGCAAGCGAAAACACCACTGCTTCACCTTCCTCTCCACTAAATGCCCAACGCTGGCAAGGCACTACCTCAACATGTGGCGCGTGGTCTATTCCTTTAGGAGACAGCAATAGTGAAGGAGTAACCTCCGGAATAGGAACCGTTGGTCCGGTTAAGAACCTCACTGCATTTTCCCCTTTTGCATTGATCAATGTATCTATTCCCATTACTCCCGGCCTTACAGCCGATGCGGGCGATAGTAAATCCATTCCTATAGGAATGGGCACCACCATAGGCGGCGATCCTTCGGCATCAAACGGAATTCCGCCTTACTCCTATCTATGGACACCTTCTACTGCTTTAAGCTCTACTACTGTACCCAACCCGATAGCATCTCCTTTAGCCAGCACTACCTACCTGCTAACAGTAACTGATCAGCAAGGTTGTATCGCAACCGATGATATCAATATCAATTTAGGAACCAGTTTCACCTACGCTACTCCCCGAAAAAATTTAGATGGTGGGTATTATAGTGTAAAAGACGGGTTCTTATTTTTTAAACACACTGAAGAATATGCTTCTACCACCCTACAATATGCCATCTACGACCAAGACAGAAATATTGTTTCTTCCCCTTCTTTGAGCAGTAATGTAAAGATCATGGGCGACAACCGATATGTGCTGGACTGTAGAAATATTACGGGCCCTGCTTATTATATTTTAGAAATAAAAAATGAAAAGAATGAAATTACCAAACTACGATTCAAGATCGAACTGCTTAAATAAATAAATGACCACAAAAAACAAAACATATACTCTTCTATTAATTGCATTGCTCTCTACCGGTGCTGTTATTGGTGGTATTTATTGGACTATAAGCAGCGAAAAAAGATCTATTGCATATGTAGATAATATGCGCTTATTTAATGAATTCGCTTTAAAAAAAGAATTGGAAAAAGATTTGAACAGGCTGGAAAACACTTCCAAGTCTCAGCTAGACAGTATGCGGATACAAATAGAGTTACTTGCACGTAAGATAGAAACAGAAAAAACATCACGGGAGACTCAAGAGCGTTTTGAATTTACCCGCCAACAATACCTTGCCAAAGAGGAGCAATTACGTTTAAACAACGAAAATTCCGCCAAACGTTTTAACGAACAAATATGGAATCAGCTGAATGCATATGTAAAAGAGTTTGCAAAAAACAATAATTACCAAATAGTATTAGGCACAAGCGGCGATGGAAATATAATGTACGCTGCTGAAGAATTAGATGTAACAGAGAAAGCAATAGCATATGTAAATCAAAAATACAAAGGCAAATCGTGAAAAAAAGAGTATCCTTATATTTTGCAGCATCATGTGTCACCTTATTGCTTTTCGCTTGCAAACCAAGCATGCTCGATCCTTTTGAATATGTACAATGGATAGAAGATGCCGGGAATGGTCTTAAAAAATCAAAAGAGATAGATAAAATTGAATTTATCGTTCAATTTAAAACAACAGATTATATATTGCTTAAAGAAAACAGCATAAATCCGTTAAGCGAAAAAGAAAAGTTTGAAAATGAAAAAAAAGAGCTGGGTGACTTGCAGTACTTTACACTAAAAATAAAAACCCCGGAAGGAACAGATCCTTTAAAATTTTGCCTATCCGGACAAGACGAATACTTTGCCAGGGTAAAATATTATTCTTTTGAAATACAAAATGATCTATCCTTGGTCGATGGGTCGGATACGATACAATGTGTTCTCTCCCATTTCGAACGGAATTACGGCATAGCCCCTGAAATAACGTGCCTTGTTGGCTTTCCGCCAAAAGATAAAAAAAGCCCAAGTATTGAAGATAAAAGTTTGATCTACTACGACCGTGTATTTAACAATGGCAACTTAGTTTTTGCTTTTTCAAAAAAAGACATTTCACAAACACCAAAATTAAAATCGTAAGTCATGTTGAGAAAAATAAGTGATACCGTTTCTGCAAAAATAATTTCTGCCTTTCTGATTATAAATTTTTTAATACAGATAGTTCTGCCTACTGCAGCATGGGCACTTACAGGAGGTCCCAGTCAGCCGGAAGTACAAAGCTTCCAGCCTATAGGAATAACCGATATGGTAGATCCTTTTTCAGGAGACTTTTCCTACAATATTCCATTAATAGATGTAGGAGGCTATCCCATCAACCTTATTTACAACGCAGGTATTACGATGGATCAGGAAGCAAGTTGGGTGGGTTTAGGCTGGAATGTTAATCCGGGTGCCATTACACGTAATATGCGCGGAATACCGGATGATTTTGCAGGCGATAAGATCGAGCAAGAGGTAAATATGGAACCTAACCGTACCTGGGGAGTAACGCCAGGTGTAGGACTTGAACTTTTTGGTTATGACAGCAAAGGCCAACAAAACCAAACACTTGCAGGAAATCTCGCATTTTCACTTGGAGTAAGTTTCAATAATTACGAAGGAATGGGCATTCAACTATCTGCCAATCCTTCTATAAATGCCGGAAATGAAAAAGAGTCGGGAACAGGCTCTTTAGGATTGAACATAACCTCCGGACAAGATGGACTCACCCTGTCACCATCCCTTTCTTATAGCGATAAAGTTAAAACAAAGAAAAAAGATGATACCGAAATGATAAAAACAGGTGCTAACGTAGGTGTGAAAGTGAACTCGCGTGCCGGACTTAAAGCAATGACTATAGGAATGTCTGCATCCGGAGACCCAACCAAAATAGGCGTAAATAAAAAAAATCCAAATGGGAAATTTTCTGCAGACTTAAAAGGAGGTAATGGAGGCTCTGCCATAAGCCTATCACCATCAACCTACGTTCCTCAAATGGATTTTGGAAGAACTAATACTTCTGTCTCTTTCTCAGGAAAAATAGGAGCAACATTTATAGCTCCACATGCCACCATGAATGTAGCAGGTTTTTATTCTGAAAGCCGTTTACGATATACTAAAGTTGATTTTCCTGCTTATGGATATTTGAATGAGCAATGGGCTATACAGGAAAACTCCATGCTTGATTTTAACAGAGAAAAAGACGGCTCCTTTTCTCGAAGCACTCCCAACCTTCCCATTACAAACCATACGTATGATGTTTTTTCTATAAGCGGACAGGGTATTGGAGGTATGTTCCGCCCGTTTAGAAGCGATGTAGGTTATTTAAGAGATGGCTACGTGTATAGTACAGGTGGCGGAGGCTCGCTGGGTTTAGAACTTGCTTCCGGCAACGCAATTAAGCTCGGTGGAGACATTAATATAAACACAACAACAAGTCATAGTGGGTTATGGGGAGGAAAACACAATAAAATACTTGACAATATAAATTTTACCGACATATTCGTAAACGATCCCTATGAGCCTGTCTATTTTAAACAAGCAGGCGAAAAAACAGTTGATGATGATAATGATTTTCTTCAAAACATTGGCGGAAAAGATCCTGTTCGTGTTGGAATTAACAAAGGTCCCGGATTCTCTTCAACAGCCCAATCCGAATTTATAAACGGTAGTACCAATTCAAACATCGGTATTAGCCAACCTATAAGACGGTATGAAAATGATAGCTATGGAATAAAACGTGTAAAACGGAATATGGCTATTAGTTATCTGAAAGCAAAAGATGCACCTGCCTTTGGAGTGCAGGGATATGTAAGTCCCCATGCTAAATCTCATCACATTGCAGAAGTGAGTGTATTGCGCAATGATGGTTCAAGATATGTATATGGAATAGCAGCTTACAATACAATACAAAAAGAGGTTACCTTTAACAGTAGTGGCACTCCCGGTAATTGCGCTACAGGATTAGTTAAATATAGTTCATCAGATGCTTCTGCAAACAATCAAAAAGGGCGGGATCATTATTTCAACCAAACTACTACTCCCCCCTATGCCCACTCTTACCTTTTAACATCTGTATTATCTGCTGATTATTCCGATGCAGATGATATTAAGGGCCCCTCTTTAGGAGACTTGGGTGCTTACACAAAATTCAATTATGACAACGGACCAAGACCTAATACACCTGCATTAAGCGGATATATCTGGAGGACCCCTTATTCTTATTTCGATGCCTACTCCAACGAAGGGTTAAAAACACTTTCTGATGACGACAAGGGCAGCTATATATATGGTGAAAAAGATATTTGGTACGTAAGCAGTATCGAATCTAAAACACATATTGCAGTTTTTCATACTTCAAACAGAAAAGATGGTTATGAAGCATTTGGAGAAATGGGAGGAATGGGAAGCCATACAACTAAAAAATTGGATAGGATCGATCTTTATTCTTTGCCGGATTATAAAAATAATCCAAGTGCAGCTACTCCAATAAAATCAGTTCATTTTGTTTACGACTATTCACTTTGCGGGAACAACAACAACCCCTTGCCCAACAATTATGGAGACCACGAATTAGTAAATGGAGTAGACATTAATATAAATAAAGGTAAGCTAACGCTCAAAAAGGTATATTTCACCTATCAAAATTCTTTCAGAGGCAAAATCAGTCCTTACGAATTTACTTATAGCCTCCATAACCCCCTTTACAACATAAAAGGCTATGACCGCTGGGGCTATTACAAACCAAATGATATTGATAACTGTGACCTGTCTGTTTCTACCAAAATACCTACGGCTGATTTTCCGTATGTAGAACAAGATCAGGCAAAAGCCACCGAGTATGCCGAGTCATGGTCACTAACTGCTATTAAATTACCTTCCGGAGGAGAAATAGAAATTGAATATGAAGCTGACGATTATGCTTATGTTCAAGACAAACCGGCTATGCAAATGGTTATGGTTGCAGGAACAGGAAATGATAACGTTTACACAAATTCCAATCTTCTTTATGACGGGAAAAACACTCCCAGAAAACGCCTTTACTTTAAATTTCCGGATGAGGTTACTTCAGTAGATAAATTAGTAGAAGACCTTTTAAACGGCGGAAATATGTACTTCCGTTTTTTAATAGATTTAAAAACGACAAATGGCAAAAAAAACTTAGAGTATGTATCGGGCTATGCTAAAATAAGTAATGCCGGTTCGTGTACAAATCCGCAATATGGGTGGGTAGAATTCGATCAAAGTGAAGATGCCTACAAAAAAGAGGATGACCATGATAATAATAAATGCAACCCTATTTCTAAAACAGCATGGCAATTTTGCAGGCTATATAACCAACGCTTGGCTTATGACAAACCGGATCCGGGCAAAGACAGTGGGATAGAACAAGTACTAAAAGCTATGGTAGGGAGTGTTACCCCATTTGCAGAAATCCTGAAAGGCCCCAATTCATATCTGCGAGCAAAAGAAGCTGCTAAAGAATTTATTATAGGTAAGTCATGGATCCGTTTATACAATCCAATCGGTAAAAAATATGGTGGTGGACTAAGAGTACATAAATTAAAAATAAATGATCGTTGGGAAAAAATGAATGTGAATTATTCCAACAACAACACCAATGGAAATAATGAAGGATTTCAGTATGGACAAGAATACAATTACACTTTAGAAGGAAGCAATAAGTCCAGTGGCGTAGCAGCTTATGAACCATTAGCCGGTGGCGATGAAAATCCATGGCATCAACCTATCGCTTTTACAACAAAACATTTAATGGCCCCCGATGACCGAAATTACCAGGAAACACCTTTCGGAGAATCCTTCTTCCCGGCTGCAAGTGTGGGATATAGTCGGGTAACAGTTAAAAACCTCCAACGAACAGGCGTTAAACGCCATGCTACAGGAAAAACTGTTCATGAATTTTATACTGCAAAAGACTTCCCCGTAATTACAAAAAAAACAGGATTGGAAGTAATACAACAGCGTACAGGTGCATTGGGCAGCATTTTTAACCTGGCCCATAAAGATTTCATTACTGCTTCTCAGGGTTTTGCCATTGAATTAAACGATATGCATGGAAAGCCTAAAGCACAATGGGTATATGCCGAAGAACAAGACGACATACAAAATGGAAAACCCAACAGGCCCTTATCAGGTGTTGAATTCAAATACAACGTAACCACTACCGAAAAAGCATACCCGTTCATTAACAAACCCGCTAATCCAGTATATGAAACCAGGCTTAATAACAAAGTACCGGTGATCCATAAGTATGGTTCATTAGGAACAACAGACTTGGTGGAAGAAAAAGAAGTGGGAGTAGATTATGACTTTGTTACGGACTTCAGAGAATCAGAAACAAAAAGTAATTCATTTTCGATACGCGGAAACTTTGCCGCATTCCTTGCCGCTATAATCCCTATAGCAGTACCTACTATTTTCCCAGCCTACACTTCGGAAAAAACCAGGATGCGTTCGGCTGTAGCCACTAAAGTAGTTAACCGATACGGCATTTTAAAAGAAACCATTGCTCATGATCTGGGTTCGCAGGTATCTACCCAGAATATGGCATGGGATGCAGAAACAGGAGAAGTGCTGCTGACAAAGACAAAAAACAACTTTAACGACGAAGTATACAACTTCACCTATCCCGCTCACTGGGCGTATGACCGTATGGCGGGTGCTTACCAAAATATAAATTACACTGCTGCCATAGCTGTAGACTTTAATAATAATTCTAAGTTTATACCTACACCAGAAACAAATTACTTGGTAAAAGGCGATGAAGTATTGGTAGAAACAAGAAATACTACTCCTCCTTTTTTCTCCATTGCATCGCTCGGCAAAGCATGGGTTTGGGATGATAATGAGAACCCGATGGATGGTTTATATCTGATCGATAGAAGCGGAGCTTCTTTTACAAGGCCTAATATGGGAAGTAATGAGCCGATCATGCTAACCGTAAAACGTTCAGGAAGAAGGAATATGCAGACCGCTCCTATAGGAACGATTACATGCATGAAAAACCCAATTGGCAACACTCTAAATGGAAACGGCAGGTATTCGTTTTCATTTACCGAAGGAAATAACAGCGAAGTACTCAATGCATCTATGCAAGAATACTCTGAAAACTGGCAGGCCTATTGCACAGCTAAAACCCGGGCAGAATGCACCTGTGTTACAGACCCGGCTAAAATCAGTCAGTGGAATTATTTCTTCAATCAGGCATTATTACCAAATGGCATCATTTGCAGTGATCTTACCCATAGCCTTACAGCAGGCCATCCTTTACTTGGCTGTACATCCGGCAATTTAACATGGCATCTGCCCAGTCAGGTTATATGCACAACTTCTGTCAATACCGTTAACCAGCTTAGTGCTGATATAAATATAAGCGCTTGTGACATCATTCGGTGCAGAACCACTATTACCGTAACACCACCTCTCGGCCTCCCTAATTTCGTTCGTTGGTACGATTTAGCTGAAGTAACACTTGAAGAAACCACTTATGAAAACGGAGAATGTATAGCTACCGGAGAAGCCAAATTTATTTGCGATGGTCCTGAATATTTAATGCCTGTGACTGTAAAAACCTGCCAGCCGTTCGGCGAATGTGTACCTAACCCAATTTCTGAAAATTTAGCCTGCTCCCCTATGCAACCGGGTACTGTGGTAAATCCTTATGTAACAGGTTTGCGAGGGAACTGGAGGCCTAAAATATCCCACTCTTTCTTAACTGAAAGGTCTCAGGAATTAGCTCTAAATGGAAATTATGATAACACCTCCATACGTAAAGACGGTAAGTATACCAACTACCTGAACTTTTGGCAAGAGCCGGCATCTATGCCCGGCTCTTGGACTCCGGACCGTACCGACTGGATCTATACTTCAGAAGTTACGGAATACAGTCCTTACGGTTTTGAAATAGAAAACAAAGATGCGTTGGGAAGATATTCTGCTGCTATTTACGGATACAACAATACCTTACCTAAAGCAGTCGCTTCCAATGCAGGGCAACCGGATATCCTGTTTGAGAATTTTGAAGACGTAAACGAGGATGATATATGTTGTTCTAAAAAAAGTATTTTCTTTTATGATGAGCTGGAGTTACAATCATTACAAGAATCCATACAGTCTAAACAATACGAATACGCGCACTCCGGACGATACTCTTTCATTCTTCCTCCACATGTAAATAGTAATGACCCTCTCATTGCCGCTACACTGGGAGATATCGAACTTACTACGGCGCCTTGTTCAACCCAAGCAGACAATGTTCCTTATACACTAAAAAACTGCGACATATTAAAAGAATTTGCACCCCGAACATATAATGCAACAGGTAATACCGATAGGGATTATATCATTTCATTTTGGATAAGTGTTCCACAGCAACAGAACATAACCGATCTTGACTATTACTATAATCCGAGTACAGGAAAAGGAGTGGCTCTTATAATTAATACCTTCCAAGGAAGCACACCAACCAGTATACCTGTAGAAATAACAAAGAGCGATATTATAGACAAATGGCAGCTAATTACCGGCAGGTTCACCCTACAAAGCAGCGATACTAAAATGCAAATTCTAATATCAAATTTTTCAAACATCAACGGGTATATGGATGATATACGCATCCAACCATTCAACAGCAGCATGAAGGGGTTTGTGTATGACCCTGTATCCTTGCGCCTGTGGGCAGAATTGGATGAACGCAACTATGCAACCTTCTATGAATACGACGAAGACGGGGCACTTATGCGGGTAAAAAAAGAAACAGAAAAAGGGGTAATGACCATTCAAGAATCGAGATATAATTCAGCTAAATGAGAACTTTACTATACATAACCACCCTTTTAGTTGCATGTAGCGGGCACATACTACCTGCACAAGACATAAAGCAAGAAGCTACTGCTGACCTCATTCGTATACGTGATGTTTTTACAGCCCATACTTCTTTTTCAATGAACATGCATTACTCTTTCTTCCCCGAGCACCATTCAAAAACACCTGTAGAAACACATACAGGTTACTATTGCAAGATGGGAGAAGCCCTATACCTATCTGAACTATACGGAACCACCACGATCAGTAATGGCGAGGTTGTAATGGTAAAAGATGATTCATCAAAGATCATTATGGTTAAGAAGTTTTTTAAAGAAGAAAACCCTCCGCTTACACACGAACAGTTTGAAAAAATGCTTAAGATATGCAACAGCGTGGAAAAGATCAAAGGAAGAACAGAAGATGAAAAAGCGTATAGTTTATTATTCAAAGAGAAAATAGAGAACCTAGTTAAGATGGATATCCTTTTTAATGCAAAGACATACAACGTCCGAAAAATTATTATGTATTTCGACCGGCCGATCCAAGATCATCATTTTGCAAACGTAGATGCCAACCCACAATATCCTAAACCCCGTTTAGAAGTAGAGTATATTAATTTCAACGGTAACAGCACTTATACAAAAGAAAAATTCTCGGTAAAAAAATACATAGGTAAAATAAATAATAAATGGGAATTAACTGCTGCCTATGCAGGTAAATACACCTTATTTGACCAAACCACAGTAAACAAATAAACAGAGCGAACATGCGTACCAAATACAACAGCTGCATTTATTTTTTTGCATTACTTAATTTTATTGCTGCGTACAGTTTTGCCGGCGTAGAAAGTTCTACATCGGTATTAAAAGGCACCCAGGTGAATATGGGTGCAATCATAGAGACAGAAGATCAGCACTTTACTTATATGAGCGCCAACAACCCTTCTGCATGGAATTTCAAAAATAAAACAGCACAAGCATGGCTCTCTACCTACGTTGACCGAGATAACCCCGAATACTGGCCAACTGCCTACGATCTGGACCTCGAATTTGAAGTAACCTTTAGCACCTACGATTACAATACCAATTCTTTTATTTTAAGCACTCCTTTTACCAGTCTACAACATGTATCCTACTCTCCCGATTATGAAGACACAGAGGCCGATAAAGTAAAGATAAGCTTCAGCAATGCTCATAAAATAAATATATCACTCCTAAATATCTATATAGCCGGCACACAAACCCCTGTAACCACCATTCCGACCAATCTTATAGTAGAAGCAGGTGTAGATATAGAGCGTTATTATACGTTTAATGCTACCAGTATTCCAACAGAGGTTTATAATCGCAGTTATGATCTGGATAATGACGGATTTAAAGACGAACTTGAGATCTATTGGGATTATATTTCAGGAGCTGAAGAGTATGACCTTGAGTGGACATTCGTGAACGACTACAGCAATTCAGAAAGTCAAGCTGATCTGCGCCCTGCCTCATCCATACCTTTCACACGTTTTGATATGGAACACAATGCCACACGTGTTCGTGTTAAAGAACAAAGCTATCGCATTCCTTTACTTACGGAACGAGGGTATATTATATACCGGTTAAGGCCTATTGGCAGAGGAGGTATTAATGAGGGAGATTTTGACAAAATAGTCTATGGAAGATGGACAACAGATAATTTTACTATTAATGATATTGGTGATTTTAGTGCGTACAGTTATTATGTTTCCAATACTTATTCCCAGGGAAGCGGACAACCTACTGTTACCGGCGGGCATGAGAAAAAGAAGAACTGGCAAGTGACTACAACATTTGCAGAGAACGGAAAAAGGAAAGAAGTGATCAATTATGCAGATGGAACATTACGTAACAGGCAAACCGTTACGCGCATCAACAGTGCTGATAGTGCTGCTCTTATAACAGAAACACTATATGACCATCAAGGGCGTGCTGCCGTACAAACCCTGCCTGCCCCTACTTCCAATGAAGCAATGCCAAGTAAGATCATTAAATACTATCCTTACTTTAGTATATCCGCTTCTAATACACCGTACAACAGGGCCGATTTTGACCTCGACAACAATTGTTTACCGTTGTTAAATGGCATGGATTCCATTTCAACCGGGCAAAACTTAGGCGGTGCATCTAAATACTATTCGGAATTAAATAACCTGATATTCTCCCAGCGCGATTTTCTCCCTTCTGCAAAAGGGTTTCCTTTTACATTAGTAGAATACGAACCGGATAACACCAACCGAATACGTACTCAAACAGGAGTAGGCAAAGATCATAACCTCTTGAGCTCCCATGCTACCGGCTATTTTTACGGACAGCCCGAACAAGAACAGTTAGACCGCTTATTTGCAGCAGAAGCAGGATATAGCCAGCATTATAAAAAAAACATGGTGAGAGACGCAAACGGGCAAGTAAGCATTTCTTATATAGATATGCAAGGAAGAACGGTTGCAACTTCTCTGGCCGGAGATTCAACCGGGAATCTTATAGCGCTTAAGAAACCTAGCAGCACAGATCCAAACCCATCGCTTGTTGCATTAAACGCTGAAACCCTTACCGTTGATCTGTTAAGTAAATACCAGGCCAGTGACAAAGACACCCCAAAAGATAATAACATAAAAAGTACCGACAGTACTTCTTTAATGTATGCATCACAAAAATTAGTAGCAGCACCCAGTATCTATACGTTCAATTACTCTCTTACTGCTCCTGACTTTACTACCAATTGCACCCCTGCTTCATTTCCTGCAAAGTATAACCTGGAAATAGATGTAAAAGATGCTTGTTCAAAATCGGTACTTCAAAATTCCGTATCAGCGGTGGTTACCTCCTCTACAACATCTAACTTAACAACCTCTGTTGCTATACCTGTAGGTTCTTATAAAATAGAAAAAACATTAAAGGTAAATGAGCAAGCCGTTAAAGATTATACAGCAGATTATATTGCTGCTGCCGACACTACTTGCATCCTTACAAAACATGATTTTATAGCTTGGAACCTGAATCATTCCATAGACCTGAAAGATTGTGACATGACATGCAGTGAGTGTGTGGCCAACCTAATAAGCACACTGGGAGAACGCGCAGCTTACATTGCCTCCACCGCCTGTTCCGGCAACCCTGCCGCGTGTGGCGCAGAATGGGATGCCCTGTATGAAGAATGCATGGCACCCTGCAAATCAACCAGCCTATGCGAAACCGGTTATCAAATGATGCTGGCTGATGTAAGTCCGGGCGGACAATATGGTGCTACTTCCGGCAACGATACGCGTTTGTCTGTATTTAATTCCAGCAACAGTTTTCCGCATAACAGCTACACAGGTTTAAAACGCAGCTGGCGCGGCCCCTCTCCTGCTTATGCCGATGAGTTAGGAAAACTTTCCCTTATCGAACTAACAGAAATAAGCACCGGAGTATATTCCCCGGCATTGAACACAGGAGAAACGCCCACCTTCACGAATGGTAAATACTATGCAAAGCCTGAGCAGTTTTCTGAGCTATCCGACTTTTTAAAATACTGGCAACCCTCTTGGGCAAAATCATTGGTACTCTACCACCCGGAATATGAATATTACAAATGGTGCAGTCCGCTTGATAAGATAAACGGAAGTTTATGTTACTCCAATGCCGATTTTGATGAGGCCATGTTTAAAGCTAAAACTTTTGAGGCAGCACAAGAAGTGACTTTTACGAGTTGCGGCACCACAGAATACGATCTAACGAATATATCTACCCTGCTTGACCTGGATCCGTTCTTCAACAATGCCCCTATAGGATATGGCGATCTTAACATCTCCTGCAACGGCACAAGTTCAACTGTAAAAGCACAGATGCAAGCGGTAATGAATAGCTATAACAACGGAATGACCATGGCTAACTTTGCAGCCTTTACAGAAAAATACAGCACCTGGTATGCAAGTAATTATCCTACCACAGGGTTTTCATTTGGATCGGGAACAGCTGCTGAAAAAAATGAACAATGGGAGATCTTCAGAGGATTTTATTTAGCTGAAAAACAAAAGCTAATGCAAAAAGCTGCCGACAGGTATGTGGTAAATAATTATTCGGCAAGTGCCCCGGCAAATAATTACGACCCCGTTTATAATTTCTGCGGTTGTATTGGAGAAGAGGCCTATTCCCCTTTATTGCCTTGTCCATTAATTCCCAAAGGATACGTAACCGGTTTTTTCTCGGGCCCGATAGTGGACGAGGAACAATCTTGCTCTGTATTTAATGGTGAATTATATAAAAACAAAAACCGCCGTTACGGTTTTGCCGACCTGATCGCTCCCCCTCTTGACATCAATGCCCTGCAAACTACTACTGATTACCAGATCTACAAGGAAACAGGCTTGTGCCCTGCCATCACCCATCTTAAAAACTGGTTAACCGATATGGCGCAGAAAACAACCTTTACCGGTAACCAGGCGCTATTAGGGATAGAAGGTTTTTCTCCAAAACTTTATGGATTAGTGGGCGGCAATGCTTCCACCTATACCGCTTACACATGGTCTCCCTCCATAGCAGGTGCTACCCTTTCAATTCAACTTACAGGAAGTCCGAACGGTTGTTCCGGAAACAATGCGGTTACACTTACCATTCCTGCTTCTGTTTCTTTAACATGGAGCAATTACAATAGCAACTGGAAGATCACACAGTTCACAGATATATCTCCTTTAGGAAACAACAACTTTAATGTTAAAGTGGAAATAGACGAAGATCCGATAAGCGCGAGCAATGCACTTAGATACGAAATATTTGCAGGCACTACAGCTTCTTGCCTCAACCTTGCCGATTGCGAAACCACTTTCAGCAGTTTGGAAGGTGCTGATTGCAAGCCCGGCGATGAAATACTCGACCTGCAAATGCTTATGAACATGCTTTCTGCGGCCGGAAAAATAGAAGAGACGAACTTTGCCAACTGCCAGGCATTAAACGTTACCCCTTACAATGCCATCTTCAATAAAAAATTAGCCGGCTATTTACCTGCCGGTACCTATAAATGGCAAAAGGTAGGCAACGAATACCGCATTACAGCCAACAGCACTGATTATTTAAAACTGGTAATAGAGAATGCCGGAACCAATCCATTATCAAACGGGCAGGTTTTTACCCATATCAATTCCGTTACCGATGCTACCTACTCATTACGATTTGAGGTGGTAGGAACAAGCGGTTTCCGCCTTGCTAATTTGTATGACATTGACACACCCATACCTACAGGCACTTGCGACCCACCTAACAGTTGCAAAACCCGTGAGCACAAATTTTTAAGCGATATGGAAATTTTGCTCAAAGGCCTTATAAACTACGTATTTGTAAACTATAGCGGCTCGTATAATCTAACCGACCCTTTTATACCGCTTACAGGAACCTATATGTTCAGCCAGGATATGCATACTTATTTATCGGTAACAGGCTCAGAAAATTTTGTTGCCGATGGTACTATTCATGCCGATGCATTCGAGATTTCTATAAGTGATGCAAACAACTCTCTATCGCCGGTATATTGCACTATAAAACTCGAAAAACTAAAAGGACCGTATGAGAGTTTCATGAGCTCCTATCCCAGAACATTTCTTGCAGATGAGAATAGATTAGTAAACGGAAAAGCCTATGAATTCACTGCCGCTTATGGCCACCTCAGCAGGCTGCGCGGGGCGAGTTGTTTCCCGCTCAAAAACTGTAATGAATGTATTCCTTTACCCACTCCTTTATCCGATTGCCATAGCCATCGTACTGCCTATGCAGACTCGCTTGTTAATTTAGGAATTACGTTCACCGGCCCTAATGCCGACAGTGCTTTTTATTTTCATGACAGTACCTTTTGCAAACTAAACCTGCAAAATAATTACTTGAGTTACCTGTGTTATTTAAGAGCGGCACAATGCACTTCTTCTACACAAAGCACCTTCATTGCTTTAGACGAATTTGCAGAAGGCGGATGGAACGAGTGTTCTGAAAAATACATTGAGCTCATTAATTTTTTAGAAGAGACCACCTTCCTGCTCCCGCCCAACGACATTCCTACTCCGTTCTTACCTACTTTTCCTTTCCTGCAAATACCGCTTGAACAATTTTGCAAAGAAGGTTGGGGAACGTATTGCCTCAACGATTACTATACCTACCTGCTCAACTGGGAGGAACCGGCACAGGCATTAGTACCCGGAGGACCTTATACCATCAGTACATTTTGCAAAGACCATCCTGTAGGTCCTTATTGCGATCCCTTTCCGCCCTTTGTGCCCACTTATACCATTACAGCACCCGAAGACCCATGCGATGTGTATGCGACCAACATTGCCATATCGAATGCAAATGCCCAATACAACGAGTACATTACCAACTTAAAAGAAGATTTTAAAAGGCAATACATCAAACACTGTATAGATAATGCCGTTGAGCAGTTCAACATGACCTATACGGATAAAGAATACCATTTCACTCTTTATTATTACGACCTTGCAGGTAACCTGGTAAGAACCATTCCGCCGGCAGGAGTTCAAAAGATCAATCTTACCACCTTTGGGCAACAGATAAAAGATGACCGGAAGAATAATACACGTACTAAAAAAACCGAACACACCTTCCCTACTACCTATCGCTACAACTCGCTCAACCAATTAACGGCACAGTACATGCCCGACCACAAAGTATTTGATGGCAACAGCAGTAACGAAGTGCTAAAAAAATTCTCTACCCGTTTTTGGTACGACCGATTAGGGCGTTTGGCAGCCAGCCAAAACTCTAAGCAATATGCCCCTGCCACCAATAAAAGGTATTCTTATACCCTTTACGATGCCTTAGGCAGAATAACAGAAACAGGAGAGGTTACCAGCACCACTGCACTTACCGAGGCCATTGCTAAAAACGATAACGATTTTACAAACTGGGTAGCTGCTGCTGATAAAGAAGAAACCGTAAAAACGCATTACGATGAAGAAGTCGGCGCACATAACCAAACCCACCTGCGCAACCGCGTAAGTGCTGTTACCTATTTTGATGCAAGCGACGTTCCTATTCCTTCCGAAGGCTACCAACGTGCGGTGCATTATAGTTACGATGTACACGGCAATGTAAAAAAGCTCATTATCGATGACCCTTCACTGGCCGGTTACAACAGCCTGTTAACCCTTTTGCAGTACAGAACCATTGAATACGATTACGACCTTATATCCGGAAACGTAAACACCGTGTATTACCAGCGCGGTGCTTCCGACCAGTTTACGCACCACTATGAATACGATGCCGATAACCGCATTACCAATGTGTACACCAACTCCAACGCTGCCGTTGCATTTCATGCAAAAGGCAGCAATGCTCCCTATTATTTATTTGGTTTATGGAACCAGGATGCTAAATATTTTTATTACCCCCACGGCCCGCTGGCACGTACAGAGCTGGGGCATAACAAAGTACAGGGTATTGATTATGCCTATACCCTGCAAGGTTGGATAAAAGGAACCAACAGTACTACATTAGATACGGAGCGAGACATGGGTAAAGACGGGCTTATCCCTTCTTTAGATAATCCATCGGCAGCCGGAACCGGGCGAGGCATTGCGCGCGATGCCTGCAGCTACTCTTTAAATTATTTTAAGAATGATTATTATGCTGTTGGCGCCCAGCATCCCTACTATCATTTTCTTTCAGATCAAAGTTCTGCAACGCACCTGGCCGGCAATGCACCCGATCTGTTCAACGGCAACATAGCCTCCATGGTAACAACCCTTCCGTTGCAGCACTCACCCAGCGGATGGACAGGCGGAGGGGCGCAGCTAACTGCCTACCGCTACGACCAGCTTAACCGCCTTGTACAAATGAAAGCCTACCGCGATCTAGACCACCCTACCAATGCCTGGGGCGACGGATCGACCTACAACAGCAGCTACCAGGAAAATTTTATGTACGATGGCAACGGCAACCTGTTGCAATTAAAACGCAACGGCCTTGCTCCCACCCTGACCATGGATAATTTAAAGTACTTCTACTATAATGCAGACGGATCTACGGTATACAACCCGCAAACAACCCTGCCTGCTTTTAATGCTACCAATAAGCTGGCGTATGTAGAAGATGCGGTGGGCAGTGGTAATTATGCTACGGATATAGACAACCAGAGCAGTGGTAATTATACCTACGATGAAATTGGGAATTTAAAAAGTGATGAGCAGGAAGACATCGAAGCGATAGAATGGACGGTGTTTGGAAAGATACGGTCGATCACCCGTACAACGGGCAGCACTAAAGAGGAGCTGGAGTTTAAGTACGATGCCTTGGGCAACAGGGTCTTGAAAATTGCAAAACCTTTATCGGGCCCCCTTTCGGGGCGTACATATACCTATTACACGCGCGATGCGCAGGGGAATGTAATGGGCATGTATGATCTAAAGCCGCATGGCGACCCGGTTATGGCAAGGCTTAAGGAGCAGCCCATATATGGCAGCAGCAGGGTGGGTGTGTACAAGCCGGATAAGTTTATTTTCTTTTCGCCCGACCCCGGTTATGCCGAGGGGCTGTTGGGGAAAAAGGAGTTTGAGCTGAGTAATCATTTGGGTAATGTATTGGTAACAGTGAGTGACCGCCGGTTGATGCGTTTGTCGGAGGGAACGGCTCAGAACCTGCAAAC
>Ga0154020_10000794_pt1 | contig 39002 bp, 27 predicted proteins | sample Klosneuvirus_201_FD_109709 | JGI IMG/M metagenome (GOLD analysis project Ga0154020, IMG submission 109709) | Active sludge microbial communities from wastewater, Klosterneuburg, Austria - Klosneuvirus_20160825_MG | ecosystem: Engineered > WWTP > Aerobic digester > Activated sludge | place... | reverse complement strand
TACTAGAAAATAAAATTGAACTTATAAAATCTAATTTGGCATCTAACCATGTGTATGATTTACCAAGTGTTGCTGATTTGTTAGGTGTTAAAAATTTAACAGACATAGAAAATAACGAACAAACACTTATTACGTTTTTACAACAACGCTATAACTATGAAGCACGTATAGGTAAAACCACAACAACCGGCAATCAAGATGCAACGTCACCAACTGTACCTGCAGCATTATTGGCATTGCGTTATTTTGATGAAGCACAACAACATCTTGTGCAACTTGATGCCGACGCCAACAGAAAACAACCCGCCACACAAACACAATTAGGTAGCAACATAAGCAGTTCTACTGAATCAACATTGGTTGAACAATATGGCGAAGAAGACGCTGGGCGCTTAAGTGCACTTTTGAGCCGTTACTATGCCGTATTAGGGCTACCCTATGCCCAAGGTGAAACAACATTGCCGTTATCGCAAATGGCCACAGAGCATAAAGGTTTATTTTTGAATAAAATTGCACCTAAAATTGCGCCTATCATGCAATATTGGCAAGCAAGAGGAAAAAACACTAACCCAACCAACAACAAAGATGGCTGGGTGTTGTCTAGACGCAATGCGGATATTCGCCAGTTTTTAGATTTGCTTGGTCATCCGATTGTTGATAATCTAACGTTCCAAGAATTAGCTGGCTGGACTGATTTATTGCAAGCACTTTATCCAAACGAATTAGATGGTGTGAGTGCATTAAATCATTTACGTTATGATTTAACACGTTGGAACATCAAAGGTCTGTGTAGTCTAAATGAATTAAAAAACTATTTAGCACCAGTGTTAAGTGGCAATTTTGAAACGATTCAACAACATCCGGAATTACTTGTCATATTTAAAGACGCCCAAATGGTTACAGGTTTGGACTATCGATATTTAATGGATGAATCACCAGATTTAGCCTGGAAATTGGCACAAAAAGATCCAGAAGCCCTTAAACTTATTGAAGAAAAACGCAAACAGTTTTTAAAACGTGTGGATGCACGTTTAATAACAGCGCCATTAAAACTTGAAGATATCCAAGCAGTCCGTAGTAAATTAGAAGTTTTGGGACTAAAAAAAGACCAATCCATCATTGATTTTCTATCGCAAAGTGTAGGTATTGATCAGAATACTGCCGAAGCCAATAATAAGGATAGCGAACAGACCAACGGCAATAGATATGGGAGTTTTGGGAAGGAACAAAAAGTAGGTTCAGGCGGTATTAGTATTAACGCAAAAGGAAAAATAGAAGTTGAAAAAACCAAATTTGATGACGATGTAAAGAGCCCCAGAACTGCTCAACCTAAAGAAACACCAGCCACACAGCTTTTACATAAAACTTTAAATACACTCAAACACATGGGGCCACACACGCCAGTCAAAGAAGTATTTGGCAGATTGTTGGCTTTATTTAAAGTAGGTTCCGTAGAGGGTTTATTGGCCAAATTAAAAGAATTAAAATTGGACACCAGTATCACATTGGGTGCTGCCACAAGTCAATTTAGAACACATCAAGCGCAATACGATAAAATGACTTTTGCACAACGTATGAACGCACCTATTGGCGAAGTATTGCACGTTTCTGGTGCAAGCTCTGTACTTCATACATTGACCGCTATCTGTGGGTTATTTGGAACTTCTTACAAAGAAGGAAACGCTGTAAAATTCAACGTTCCAACACTGGAAACACTTGGCAAATTATTTATTGACTGTAATTTACGCGTGGTAATGCCAACTTCTGAAGAAGACAGCAGCATTGGAGAAGTCAATTACACCAATCCTAAAATGCAACAAGAAGAGGCTTACCAAAAAGCACAACAGCAAGAAAAACGCCGCGCACATGGTGTTTTACAAAACGTAGCGACCGCATTCCAAAAACTGGGTATTGTGCCTGCAGAACCAGTAGAATCCGCGTTAAATGCAGTGTTTAAAAAACTAGGCGTTGCCAACTTAGAACAAGCGCAAAATAAATTTGCGATACTTGGATTAACTGGAAATTTATTAGACAATCTGCGTTCTTTTGTATCCATGTTTGGGTTTGATAGTAAAAATATACCCAGTGCATTAGATCAAATCACCAAACTGTTCACAGGTTATGAACTAAACACAGATCAACAACACCCTACTGTTTTAGATGTAGCACGTGTATTATGTGATAAACTTGGCCAACAAACATTGGTTGAACTTGGCAGTCTGTTAGCCGAATTTGGCATTGATAACCAACATGGATTTAAAACATCTATTGCAACGTTAAGCCAAATTACAGGATTTAAAACAAGCGATATTTCAAATTTGGCAGACATTAAAGAAAAAATTACAGACGTTCAAACCGTGGTGACAGCCTGTGGCGGCAAAAAGAATGCAAGTGAAATATTAAAACAACTTCAAGCGTTAGGCATAAACACCACTGGCGGTATCGTTTCTCCATTACGTGCGTTTGCATTTTCCCATATTGGCGTAAGCACCAATACGACCCTTGATTCAGCCAAAAATATTGCTGACGCCTTAGAAAAGGCAAAAACAGGAATCGATAAAGTTCAAGGAAAAACAACCGATCCTATCGCTAAATATGATTTAATTGAAGAGTTCTGTAAATTACAGAAACTAGTAGGTGCCATAAAAGATATAACAACAATTTCTTCAATACTAAGGACAGCTCATACAGAAGATGGCAAACTAGCACTAGGTATCAGCGATACCAATGAAATTAACACTCTCAGCGCTTTAGAAATTTCAGATAGATTTCTTGCTTATTTAGGTTGCAGTTTAGAAGATCTTGCACATATTGTGGATCCTAATAAAAAAGGAATTTACTTATTTACACTACCTCTCTCTGAACTCAAGACCAAGGTTGCTATAGCAAAAGGAGAAGCCTATCAATCTGTTAATCTGGCGCTTAAAGATACTCTTAAAACCGATAATAAGGTATTGCTTCGTGGTGTTTCTTCTGGGCCAAATGCTAAATGTGATGTATTAAAAAATGCAGGTAGACACTGGGCCGAAGAGCAGAGAGATACGCCTTTGTCTATGGCAAGTTTATCTTCCTTATTTAAAGGAACCAAAGACATTGATAGTAGTGTTATTCAAGATATAGGAAGCATATACGCAACCATGCACTGGTTTGTGAGAAGAGAAATAAATACGAGAGGAGAACTTGTTCTTAAGTGTTGGGATGACAAACAAGGATGTGAGATTCATATGAAGCAAGTCGAAGCGGATCTGCTTAGACTAGAGAGATTGTTACTCTCCAGCCCTCTTGATCCTCAAAAAATCAAGGAAATTGCAAAGGAATTCAACGAAAAATACTTTAGTGACAACTCTGATTTCTCTTTTGGTAAATACTATGATCCAATGCTATCCGCCTACAATTTTGCTTTCAACACAGCAGATAAAAAAGTTAAATTAGTACCATTAAAAATGGACTCTTCAAGAAATTTAGAGATACGTGCCAACTTTGTTCTATCTTCTTTACGAGCAGTTCAAGCTGAGTTTTCGGGAGATATTAATGATAAAACTAAAATGGCATTTTTAGATACTGTAGAAAAAGATTTAGTGAAAAAAATCACAGATGCTGCACTTCCTAATAACGACGATTTCGATTCAGAAATGAAATCAAGTCTTTTAGTAAATAAGGCCAAAAAGCTTAAAGAGTTAGCACGGACACTCAAGGATGTTGTCATTAAACTAAAAAAATATAACCAAACAGGTAGAATTCAAAAACTTGACACGCTGATCCGTGATTTAGAAGAAGGAAGTAAAAATCTAGAAATCGCAATTTTAATAAAAGAAAAAGCAATTCCGGAAGAACAAAAACAAGAAGCAGAAGCAGCGGCTAAAAAGAAAGAAGCTGAAGCAGAAGCAGCTGAAAGGAAGAAAGAAGCTGAAGCAAAAGCGGCTAAAGAAAAAGAGGATGCAGAATCAAAAAGTTATTTAGACTTGGTCGGCGGCGTTGCTCCTCCAAAAGTTAGAAAATAATCCCCGCTTTTTCATTTCTCTCGTTAATACACATCATTGCGGTGCGCTTTTTTTGACACTCGTGCATAAATCCCCTTTAAGTAAAAATCACTATGCAAATTGTGATTCCAATGTCTGGATATGGCGAGCGGTTTAGGCGCGCGGGGTATACGGTGCCCAAACCTTTGATTCCGGTCAATGGGCGGCCTATTATTTCTTATGTAATTGATTTATTTAAAGACAAGCAGGGCCATGGGGCGCATGATTGGTTATTTATTTGCAATCAAGAACATTTGGCGCATCCAGATTATCATCTGCGCGACACACTGGTTTTGTTATGTAAAAATTTATCTGCGTTGTCTGTGTCTATTGTGGGCATTGCGCCGCATCGCATGGGTCCTGTTTACGCGGTATTAAGTGCTCAGCAACATATTAAAGACAATCAACCAGTCATAGTGAATTATTGCGACTTTACGTGTGATTGGGAGTTGTCTTATTTTTTGACTTGGATTCACAAACATCAACCAGATGGCGCCATTCCTGCTTACCGTGGGTTTCATCCACATTCGTTGGGTTCTACCCATTATGCGTATATGCAAGAAGAACAAGGCGTGGTGTCTGCGATTCAAGAAAAAAAGCCATTCACCGATAATCCCATGCAAGAATATGCATCTAGTGGTACGTATTATTTTAAATCGGGTGCCATGATGAAACACGCGTTTCATCAAACCATTGAACAAAAATTAAATGTGGGCGGCGAATATTACGTAAGCCTTGCTTATCGCCCCATGTTAGATACACACAAGCGCGTTAGGGTTTACCCGCTTAATCACTTTATGCAGTGGGGCACTCCTCAAGACCTAAAAGAATACCTTACTTATTCCAATGCGTTTATGGCCATGACTCAACAACAACAGCCACAAGCGGCGGCGACAGGTACTTTATTAATGCCCATGATGGGTGTTGGGCAGCGATTTAAAGACGCAGGTTATCCACAAATTAAGCCTCTTATCTGTGTGTCTGGCAAACCTATGGCCGCTCAAGCGTTATTTGATGTACCACTTTTTAAACGTAATTTATTTATTACTCATTCACAGATACAAGACCAACACACACTTACACAAGCATTGCAAAAAACAATTCAAATAAAAGCACAGCACAACAAACAAGACCTGCCGAAATCTGATTTTATATTTTTTAATACCTTAACCAAAGGCCAGGCAGACACTTGTTTACGTGCCATTAATCAAGCCAGTGTGGTACTTGATGAACCACTTCTAATCACCGCTTGCGATAACGGTGTATTGTTTAATCAAGCTGATTGGGGTTCGCAAATTCAACGCCCAGAAGTAGACATCTTGGTCTGGTGCACACGTGCGCACCCAATGGCACAAAAATCACCTACCATGTTTGGGTGGGCCATGACTACACCAGAATCTTTGCGCATCACGGATGTGATGGTCAAACAAATACCACCCCACCCCGATCAAGACCCCATGATTATTGGTACTTTTTATTTTAAACGTGCCGCCGATTTTGTGCGTGCGGCGCAGGCCATGATAAACGCCAACGACTGCATTAATGGTGAATTTTATGTGGACCAATGCATCCATTACGCAATTTTGCAAGGACTCCGATGCGATGTTTTTGAAGTGTCTCATTATTTAAGTTTTGGCACACCCAACGAACTTAAAACGTTTCAATATTGGCAACAGTGTTTTGATGCATGGCCACATCACAGTTATTCAATCGATAACGATCCACACATCGATAAAGACAGCATACACACACTGAGGAGTTGTCAATGATCATGCTTTCTTTAGTGATTCCTTGCTATAACGAAGCACAAAGTTTGCCATCGCTCATTCATCGTTGCCACGAAGTATTTGCAGATACCGATATTGAATGCGTGATTGTAGACAATGGTTCCACAGACGAAACACCACATCTTTTAAAAGGACTATTGGCCCACAAAAAAAACATTCGCAGCTTACGTGTGCCCCAAAATCGTGGGTATGGCGATGGTATTTTATACGGATTAAAATCTTGCCAAACACCATTTTTGGCCTGGACCCATGCGGATTTACAGACCGATCCACACGATGTGTTGCGGGCTTATCAAACCATACAAAAACAAGCCAATCCAATGCATTGCATGGTTAAAGGACGTAGATATGGGCGTTCTTTGTGGGACCAGTTTTTTACTTTTGGCATGTCTATTTTTTCTAGTGTCATGCTTAAGTGTTGGATGTTTGATATTAATGCTCAACCCAATTTAATAAGCCGTTCATTTTTTGAATCTTGGGTGCATCCACCACACGATTTTTCTTTGGATCTATATGCGTATTATCAAGCACGCAAACAAGCTTTAAAAGTGGTGCGCTTGGATGTTTTTTTTGGAGACAGACAACATGGCGTGTCTCATTGGAATTTTAGTTTATTGTCTAAGTATAAATTTATTAAACGTACGGTTGATTTTACATTTAAATTAAAACATGAAAACTTACTTAAGTAGCCGATTGTTCTTTATTGGATTGTGGTTAAGAATTATCTTAATACTACTTGCTAAACCCGTTATTCAATCTCAATGGTTTATTCCTTTTTTAAAGCAGGGGTTGTTGTCTTTTTCTTTAGACCCGTGGACCAGCGCTTATACTAACCATCTTTCGGATGCTTCTTTTCCTTATGGCCCTATCATGTATTTGGCCTATGCGCCCGCCATTGCCATAGGTGCTTTATTAGAATGGTTTGGGTTGTCTTTTACAACAGCCGCTCATTTAGGCATGCATTTTTGCACTTTTATTTTCGACACCACTTTGCTTTTGGTCTTGGCGTTGATGGTAAAGCACAAACATCAGCGTTTATTGATGCAACTGTATTGGTTATCGCCTGTTGTGATTTTAATTAACTACTGGCATGGGCAACTTGATATTGTGCCTGTGTTACTGCTCACACTGTCTTTTTATTTTATGCAGCAACAAAGGCCTTTGTGGTCTTGCGTATTATTGGGGCTTGGCATTTCTGCTAAATTACACGTGCTATTGGCTGTGCCATTTTTTTATATTTATTTACTACGTAATCAAAATTTAACTAAACATCTTCCCATCATGAGTTTGATTATAGCCATGGTTGTAGGCGTATTTTTGTTACCTTGCTTATGGTCCACAGGCTTTTTAATGATGGTTCTTAAAACCAAAGAAATGCAAAAAGTATATTTGTTATCTATTGCGCTCAATGAACATGTGCGTATTTATATGTTGCCTTTAGTTTACATGTTAATTGCCTACCAAGCTTATCAAATAGAACGCATGCGTTTTATGTTGTTTTTTATTCTATGTGGAATTGGATTTTTTTCTGTGCTTATGCTCACACCCGCCGCTTTTGGTTGGTATTTATGGGTCATTCCATTTTTGGTGGTGTTTCATATGCACAACCAAGAGCATCGCCGGTTGTGGTTTTTGGGTTTTTCCTATGTATACGCCATATGCGCCTTGTTATTTGCAGAAGGGGCTTATTTGTTACTTACCCCATATTTGCAAGTCTTGTGGCCACAAGAATTAAGCCATATTGTTCAGCACATCAACAACATCAAACAACATTATATCTTGCAATCTTACCTTACCACCGCATTATGCACTTGTGGCATTATTTTATGTATCAACATGTACACATTAGGCATTAAACGTAATGATTTTTTTAAATTAAGCAGAAAACCTTTAGTGATTGGCGTTTCTGGAGATTCTGGCAGCGGCAAAGATACATTTTCTCAGGCTTGTGCCAGAATTTTTGGAGACCAATGTGTCACGCAAATTTGCGGCGACGATTATCACAAATGGGACCGTAAAGCGGCTTTTTGGAAAGGGTTAACGCATCTTAATCCAAGCGCCAACAATATCAGAAAACTGGCTCAAGACGTGCACCAATTGCTCGCTAAAAAAAATATTTATGCCAGACATTATGATCACCACCATGGGGTATTTACCAGAGCACAGGCGATTTTTCACAACGATGTATTAATCGTCAATGGATTGCATAGTTTTTATGTGCCGCAACTAAGTAATATTTTTGATGTTAAAATATTCCTACACATGGAAGAATCACTTAGAAATTACCTAAAAATTCAAAGAGACGTACACGAACGCGGAAAAAAAGAAGAAGACGTGATTTTGTCTATTCAAAAACGGTCGCAAGACGCACAAACCTATATCATGCCGCAAAAAAATAACGCCGATATCGTTTTTTGTTTAAAGGCAAAAGATCAAGACAAAATAGCCACGTGTGTAAAAAAGCAGCAATTCAAATTAGAAGTCACGCTTAAAGATAATTTATTGGCCGAAGACATGCGGCGACATTTTGTTGGGTTATTGGGTCTTCATGTTGATAGTTATTGCGACTTAAATAGCAAAGAAGAAACGCTAGAAATAGAAGGCGATGTAAGCGCGGATGATATTCGTTTGGTTGCACAAAAATTAGATTCGTCTATGCACGAATTATTAGCGCTACGTCCCAAATGGTCCAAAGGCATGTTGGGTATTATGCAACTTGTCACCATGTATCAATTACAAAACAAACTCACATTAAGAACAGAAGGCGCCTATGAAGCTTTTATGTAATCCATCGATTCTTCATCAAAAACCCAGTGCCGTTTTGTTTGATTTAGATCACACCCTTTATGATTATGAACCTGCACATAGCCATGCACTCAGCATCACCGCACGCAAATTTAAACAACATACGTCATTGTCTGAATCTGTGTTCATGCTGCATTACGAACAAGCGCGTGACAAAGTAAAAGTACAATTACAAGACCAAGCCAGTGCACACAGCCGTTTATTGTATTTTCAAAATTTATTAGAATCATTGGGACTACAAACTCAAATGGTGCTCACTTTGGATTTGGAACAGACTTATTGGCGTTCATTTTTAAGCCAATGCCGGCTGTTTAATGGTGTACACGAACTTTTAGAAGAATTAAGAATTTTAAATATTAAACGCGTAATTGTGACCGACTTAACAGCACAAATTCAATTAAAAAAATTAATTTACTTAGAATTAGATTCGGATATTGATTATCTTGTTACATCAGAAGAATCAGGCCATGACAAACCTCATCCTGCTTCGTTTTTATTGGCACAACAAAAAATTGCCACGCACGATTTAAAAGGTCCTTTGTGGATGATAGGCGACTCTTTAAATAAAGATATCAAAGGCGCCAAAGAAGCACTTTCTGCAATTACTTTTTACAGGCAAAACAGCCAAGACAACCATGCATCCCATAATATGTTAGAATTTAAAAAACACGTGGATGTATTATTTTCTAGATTTGATGACATTACAGAATTATTACATCGTCATTTTTCAGAAGAAAACACCCACACCAAGCACCCCATAAGAGCCAAAGCCTAAAAGTTGTAGTGAGCGATATTAGAGCTCTTTAAAATCCTGCTGCGTAACTGAATTGTGAATACGCACCGTGCGCACACGACGTACCGATGCATCTACAATTTCTAACACAGAACCTTCTTCTGTTTTAAATTTTTCGCCCACATGAGGAATGCGCCCGGCTAAAGCAATACACAACCCGGCAATGGTAGAAAAAGACTCGCTTTCTGGTAAATTAAGCTCCAAATCACGGTTGACATCACGGATAGAAGCAGAGCCTTGCAATAGCACAGAACCATCACTTTGTTTCACGATCGCTTGTGGTGGAAGTTCATCGTTTTCGCTAAAAATTTCACCCACCAATTCTTCTACCAAATCTTCCATGCTCAGTAGCCCTGCCATGCCACCTTGTTCATCCACAACTAATGCAATCGAAATATGGCGCTTTTGCAATTCTTGTAACAAATCCACTGCACGCATGGTTTCTGGTACAAAAAACACAGGCCTTAATAAATCTTCTAAAACTAACAAATTGCCCTGCCATGCAATGCCCAAAATATCTTTGGCCGTCACATAACCTACAATATTATCCACAGAGCCATCAAATACAGGAATACGTGAATGGCCTTCTTCCAACAATACGCGTTGAATTTCGGCCGCAGATGCTTTTCTTGGTAACATCACCACTTTTTGCCTTGGCACCATCATATCTTTTGCAAAAAGCTGTCCAAAATCTAATGCACGCGCCGCAATTTCCCCAGAACGCGGATCCAACGATCCGGTCTCTGCTGCTTCGGTCACAATTTGGCGTAATTCATCACGAGAAAACTTAGATTCTGTAAAATTAGTTCGATCGCCAAAAATACCCAACACTAAATTAGACGCCTTGGTTAAAAACCATACCAGAGGACGCATTAACCAGGCCGTCATCCACAAGGCCTGGCTCACCATTAAAGCATAAGGTTCGGCGCGTCTTAACGCCAAAGATTTGGGAATTAATTCTCCGATAATCAGGGTCACAATAGACACCGCACCAACAATAACAAGCAGCGCTAATTGTTTGGCATAAGCCGATAAAAAAACTAAATTTGCAAAATAAGGTTCTATTTTTCCGGCCAAATGGGAGCCGCCCAAAGCACTGGCGGTGGCAGCCAAAACAGTAATTCCCACCTGCACAGTGGCAATAAAACGTTCTGGATCGTCTCTTAATGTTTCAATCGCACGCGCACCGCGTCTGGATTCTTTAACCAGCTGCTGAATACGCGTGCGTCGCATTGCAATAATGGCAATTTCGGCTCCAGCAAATAATCCCTGCGCCAAAATAAGTAATAAAATCACTAATAAATCAAACAAAACAGAGCCCCATATAAGGTAATTGATACATCATACATCAAAAATAACAGCCCACACGCTAACCTAAAACGATTCGCGATGTGTAAAAAGTGCAGGGGAATAAGTGACACTTTTAGTGTTGCTAATCAAGGGGGAAATTCATGCAAGCACAATCACTGCTTAATGCGCAGGACCGTACACTTTTATCTTCTATTAAACCTAAAGAGTATCAAACACCCAAAATACAAAGCGTAAAACCAAGCGTTGCCACGTTGGCGTCCATGCTTTTTAATGCGGACGTAAAACTAGGCGCCCAAGCACGTTTTGAGCCAAACGACCTACTTGGCTTTAAATTGACTGCATCTGTGGGCAGACGGGGCGCGAATTTAGATCGCGATGTTGAATACATTATTTTTGTATTAGGACAACTGGGTTACTTGCCTTTAAATGACCATCAAAAACCAATCTCCACCGCGGCTTTGGCGCATGCCATAGAACAACTCGAAGCAGATTATTTAGACGCACAAATAAAAACATATCCAAGAGAAGAACCGCAATTACGCGCGGCCTTTAAACTAACAGGTCAAATCACACCAGGGAGCCAGTTATTTGGATTTTTACGCCACAGGATTCAAGCCGCTTTAGATTTGCGCCCACCTGTTGCGCCGCATTCATCAGATGTGCCCGCACAAACACCCAAACAACCATCAGAACTTCCACCCATACCACCCAATAAACCTGCACCAAGCACGCCTGCCACAGAACCCACAACACAACCAAACACTCAAATTAAAAACAGCTGGACAGATAAATTAAAACAAGGGCTTAGTTTTTTATTAAGCCATTTGGTATTACCACCACATTTAGCATTATTACAAACGCTGGCCGGATTGATTCAATCGGGTTTAGATTCTAAGTCCTCAGAGCCACCACAAAGCCCCACAAAAACGCCAGAATATCCACAAACACAAGCCCCCAAAGAATCAACGCCTAAAAAAACAACAGCAGAAAAACGCAGCCAAAAAATAGACCCAAAATCCAAAGATTTGCCAATTGCCACACCCAAGAAAGAACCACCCACGGTTTCTTTTTGGGATACATTAATGAACGGTACGCTTAAATATTTACCTATTGTTGCCAAAATTTTTGCGGCGCTGTTTACTTTTTTAATTGAGATTGCCAAGTTATTTTCGGTTAAAAAGAAAGCGGCCAAACAATAGACTTTGTTGAATTTAACTAAAAAACATGTAAGCGATGAGTGTCTTTATGTCGCGTACGTCTAAATACATCTTGGGCTTTTTTGCACTTATTTCAACTCTGCACAACGCGTTTTATGATTTGCATCCAGACGAAGCTTATTACTGGGATTGGTCCAGACATTTAAGTTTATCTTACTTAGACCACCCGCCCATGATTGCTTATTTAATTCGCATTTTTACAGGCATTTTTGGAACCCATGAATGGTCTATTCGCTTAGTCAATGTGTGTTGCTTAAGCTTGGCATCTTATTTAATTTACCATTTTGCAAAACAGTTATTTAACACGCAAACCGCAGATACTGCGCTTGTTTTATGGTTATGCTTACCAGTCAACGCACACTTATTTTGGTTTACTTCGCCAGATAACCCGCTTATTTTGTTTTGGACTGCTGCTTTATACAGTTATTATTTGGCATTACAAACAAAACGTATACGCTATTTTTACTTAACCGGATTAAGCATTGGGTTTGCACTATTAAGCAAATACCCTGCTATACTACTACTTATTTCTCTTTTTTTATACACACTGCTTCATCGGTCTTATCACTATGTATTTAAAAACATACATTTATATTTAAGCGGCTTATTAAGTCTTTTAATATTTAGTCCTGTTCTTATCTGGAACGCACAGCATCAATGGGCAAGTTTTGTTTTTCAATGGACACATGGCGTAGCGACAAAAAAAACATTAAGTCTTAATTTTGCCGTTGGATTTTTAGGCGGACAGCTGTTGATTGTTACACCTGTGTTTTTTATTGGATTGTTTGTACTCTTATTCCAACATAAAAAAATAATTACCTGTAACGAAAAATGGAATTACTTATTAATTCCATTTTTCGTTACATTGGGCTTTTTTGGATATCAAGGATTATTTGCCGTTTCTCATCCTTATTGGCCAACTACAGCCTATATTAGCATTATTATTTTATTCGCTTATTGGATTCATACGCAATCACTTAAAAATTTTAAAATGGCTATCATGGCTACAAGTTTGCCTATGATCTTTGTAATTAAATTTCCACAAACATTAGCTTTTGTATTACCCACGCATCATGCACAATTAAACAAAATATTATTCGAAATTCCAATTAACCGCGCACTGGGCTTTAAATCTATAATGCAACAGGCTAGCCTATTCATAAAATCACAAGATTTAATCCTAACCAGCCATTATTTCGAAGCAGCAGAAGCCAGATTTTATTTGCCAAACCATCCCAATGTTTATATTTTATCAGGTAAAAAAGTATCCATGTACGATAAATGGAGCCAATCAATACGCCAAACACGGCATCCACAAGCATGGTATATTGGCAATTACCAAGAAAGCTTGCAGCCTTTTTTTAACCATTGCACAAAAATAACAACGCTTGCATACACTGGTGGATTTGCACAAAAAAATTATGGCCTTTATAATTGTGTACAATAAGCGTTAGGTGTCTGATGAATGGTTTTTGTTTTGTGATTCTAAGTAGCGCAAATAACCGTCCAAAATCATAACCGCAGCTAATTGATCAACTTTGCCTTTGCGTTGTTCGGTAGGTGTTTCTAACGCAGTCATTAAACGGGTTGCGGCCACGGTCGATAAGCGTTCGTCCCATAAATGTACAGGCATATTAAGCGCTGATTCTAAAGCAGATTTAAAGGCGCGGGCTTGTTCTGTGCCCTTACTTTCGTCTCCGTTCATATGAAACGGCAGGCCAATCACAATGTCAGACACTTCTTCTTGTTCACAAATTTTTTTGATTTCGGCCATTAATAATTCATCGCGTTTGGGGCGTATTAATATACATAAAGGCTGTGCAATTACACGCATTAAATCAGATTTAGCCAAACCAATGCGTCTTTGTCCTAAATCAATGGCAAGTACTCTCACGCTCATATCCTTGTTAAAAATAAAAGTGCTTTAAATTTCTTATCATTTTGACGATCTCTTATAAAAAGTCATTGCAATAAAATTGACGCCTATACAACAACAAGCGCAAAAAGAAAAACGGTTAACGACCTTAACCACAGAAATTAAGGCACACCGCTGCATACGTTTTTATTTATTTTAAGGATTACTTATGAACAAAAAAATAATGGCATTAATCTTTACGTGTAGCACATGGTTTTACCAACCTCTCTTGCAGGCTCATGCCACAATAAAAGAGGAGATGGCACCAAAACATCTATTCACACAAGCACAAGCACATTTAGACAGCGTTAGAAAAAGCGCATTGGGCCAAGATTGGCAATACGCCAGGTTAGATTCGCAACCGGTAGCGCTTTATCGTCCAGACATTCAAACACCGGCTTATTACGAATTTAAAGTATTATCTCATCAAGGCGAACAGGGATTTATTGTTGTTTCTACAGGGCCACATGATTTTGATATTGCGCATTTTTCTACACAAGGCCCATCGCCTACAGAACGCATTAAAAAAGCCAATCATTATCAAGCCGCACGTTATTACAAATTAGACACTTTGACTTATGTAGCAGAAACACCACTTGGATTATTGGATGAGCAACAACAGATTAAAGACACTTTTATTCGCCCATTTAAAAATGAATCTTATCAAGACCGAACTAAAAACTGGGCTACACATACAGATGAACAATCCATGCTTTCTTCTGAATACAATTCTTTAGAAAAAAAAGACAACATTGTTCCTCATTATGATGTATGGACATGGAACGATCTAAAAACGCAATTTGCCGATTTATTTGACGCACCAATAAAGCAACTCCAAGAACAAGTAAAAATGCAAAAAAAATCTAACATAGAAAATCAACTACACTTATCCAGTGTTGTGGCGTCTAGCACTTGGGATTACGCCTGGACACAAGGCAATAGCGCGCTTTATCATCAAATAAGCAGTGGTGATGGCCCCAATAATTCCAGTTGTGCCAGCGGTTGCGGGGCCACTGCTTGGGCTATTTTACTTGGCTGGATAGACACCATGGCGGCAGGATCTGTTTCTCCATGGGAAACCAAATGGGGCACTTATCGTCAGAATGGTGGTTACGGCGTAGATGCAGTGGCACCATTTTATATGGATTACGGAATATCTCAAATCACTTGGGAAATAAGAAACCATATCGGCACCTTTTGTTCTTCTTCGCAAGGCGCCACACTCCCCAATCGCATGGTAGATGTGGTTGGATATTTAAATGGGCGTGTGGGGCTGCGTGTGTCTACAAAATATAATTTAATGGGATTTAATGTGGATTCTATTCGCGACGAAGCTATCAATGCCATTGTGTATCGTCATACGCCCGCCATTATTGGCACTGGTTTTTTACAACATTATCCTGTGGCTATTCATTATGCTAAAAACACACGCACCATGACCGATGGAAGCACAGAATTCATACATTGGTTTTTTATTAATCAAGCCTGGGGAGATAGCGCTCAAAATGGATGGATTAGAGCAAATACCTGGTTTTATGGATCTATCTTGCCTGAATAAACAAGTGCTGATTTTAAAATTCGCTTGGTGCCAAGAAAGATGTAATTGGATAATCACATAACCAAGCTTGCGCACGCTTAATGTCTAAAGATAAAAACCTGTCGGCTTCTAACATGGGAATGCATTGTCTAAATGCGTGATGAAATTCTCCCACACGTTTGGCAGGGCGCAAAGGTCGCCTTAAATCCAAAGCCTGTGCCGCACACAACAGTTCTATCGCCAATACAAAAGATACATTTTCTGCGATTTGCCTTAATTTGCGGGCAGAAGTCATGCCCATAGACACATGATCTTCTCGGCTGGCAGAAGTAGGAATAGAATCTACACTACTTGGATAAGCAAGCATTTTGTTTTCGTTCACAAGCGATGCAGCTGTTACTTGTGCCATCATGTAGCCCGAATTTTGGCCAGGTGCTTGGGTTAAAAATGCCTGTAATCCAGACAAATTAGGATTGAGTAGTTGTTCGATACGTCGCTCCGAAATATTGGCTAGTTCGGCCAATGCAATCGCCGCAAAATCAAGCGCCAAGGCCACTGGTTGACCATGAAAATTACCGCCCGATAACAACACTTGATCGTCACTAAACACCAAAGGATTATCTGTAGCCGCATTGATTTCTGTGTTTAATACACCACTTACATAATTTAACGCATCTTGTGTGGCACCATGGACTTGCGGCATACAACGAAAAGAATAGGCATCTTGTACTTTATTACATTGTGCGTGGGCCCGCATTATTTGGCTGTCTTCAAGCAATAAACGTAGCCGTTTAGCTACATTTATATGACCAGGATGAGGCCGCACATTGGCAATTCGCGCATCAAATGGCGTGTGGCTGGCCATCATCCCTTCTACGCTTAATGCACCAATCACATCTGCGCATAGAGCTAAATGCTGCGCGTTTAATAAAGCCAAACCGCCCACAGCGCTCATGGCTTGCGTGCCGTTCACCAAAGCCAGACCTTCTTTGGCTTCTAAAACAAGGGGCGATAATCCACAGGATATAAGTGCTTCTTTGGCAGTTTTTATTTGGCCTTGATGCCACACGTCGCCTTCGCCTAAAAGCGCCAACGCCAAATGCGCCAACGGTGCCAAATCACCACTGGCGCCTACCGATCCTTTTTCTGGAATAATTGGTAAAATATCGTAACGATACAAATCCAATAAACGCTGCACCACTTCTAAACGAACTCCCGCATGTCCCGTAGACAACACCTGCGCACGCAACACAATCAAAGCGCGTACTTCTTGTACAGATAAAGGCGCACCCACACCAGCGGCGTGCGACACAATTAATCGCCGCTGCAATTCTTTTAGTTGGTCATCATCAATCCGCACTTCGGCCAATGCACCAAATCCAGTATTTACACCATAAATGGCGCGTCCAGAATGTAGTAAATTTTCAACGCACAAGCGTCCATGTGTAATTTTTTCTTGCACCTCTAAAGACAACTGCACGGGCACAGGTTGTTTAACAAGCATCCCCAAATCGGCAAGCGTTAAAGGTAAGTGTCCAATCGTAAAATTATTTTTCATCAAAAACCTCTATCTGCAAACGTAGATGTATCTGTTTTAGGCAAAAAACTCTAACTAAAGATACGATAGGCGAGCAAGCTTTATTTGATTTTTAAACAAAGCATGGTCTTTTTAATAAAAATAAGCCAAAGTATGCAGCAATTACTTTTATGAAAAAGAAAAAAAACACCCAAGAAGATTTAGAAATTTTAAGCGCCCATCAACGTTTGTCTTTAAGTGCCATTTGGCCCATGTTATCAGAATACTACAAAACAGCCAGTATTGCAGCTTGGGACGAAATTCCGTTTTACCCAACCAGTAACGCATTTATTGCAGACAATTACGCAGAGCTTATCCTGGCTATGATGCGCGATTATCAAGCGCATTTAGATTCCACAGAACCATTATGGGTTGTAGAACTTGCAGCCGGTTCTGGGTGTTTTAGTTTTTACTTATTGCACGCTTTACGTAAACACTTAAGTTATTTTGAATCTTTAAATCTGCCTAAAATACGTTATATTATGGCTGATTTTACGGAAAAAACAATAAACAGTTGGCAACATAATCCACAGCTTAAGCCTTTTGTGGATGCAGGCATTCTTGATTTTGCGCTATTTGCACCAGATACACACACAGAAGTGCGTACTGTTATCCAACAATCAATATTAAAATCAGGTGATTTACATCATCCACTCATTGTTATTGCTAATTATTTTTTTGATTCACTCAAACACGATGCATTTAGAATCACAACGGGACAAGTAGAAGAAGTACTCCATACTTTTGCCTGCAAAAAACAAGATATACCAAAAACAGGGTATCCTCGTTTTGACGCATTAATTAAAAGCGAATCCTACAGAGCCATAAGACTAGATAAAGATTTAACTTATCACCCGATTATCACCTGGTTACTTGAACAATATAAAAAAGAACATACACGCGCATCGGTACTCATGCCAACAGGTGCCATTGAATGTATCGAACACATGGCACACATCGCGCAGCCTGCAGGCCTTGTATTGTTATCTTCAGATAAAGGATTTACAAGCACCCATTATCTAGAAGGACATTACGAACAACCGTTTGTGGCACATCATGGCGTGTTTTCTTATTCGGTTAACTACGATGCCTTAGAAAAAATGTTTCAACACATGGGTGGACAAGGCTTTCTTACAAGTGATCAATCGCTTTCTGTATCTAGCGGATTTTTCTTTAAACTAAAACACAACACAGAATTAATACAAACACGCGCTACTTTTGCAGAAAAAACAGACCGGCAAAATTTAGCCAATCATCTGTATTTTTTACAAGATCTGTTTGCACATGCCAAACCAGACAAATCCAATGAATTGTTTCGTGCCGCTTTAGGCTATGTTAAATTGTCCAATTACGATCCCATTGCATTTTGCTTATGTGCCCCACATTTAGATGCAGGCATCCAAACCATAAGCGAAGAACAAAAAGCAGTGCTTTTATCTGCCATGTATCAAACACGTGCGCATTTTTATTCGCCCCAACAAAAGTTTGATGTATTTTATTGGTTAGGTCGCTTATATTATGGATTGTCTATGTATCAAGAAGCCTTGATCATGTTTGAAGACTCTGTCACTTATTTTAAAGACAATAGCGGCAACTTGTATTTTATTGCTGCCTGCTACGAAGTAAAATCTCAATGGGCACAAGCACTCAATTATTACCAACGCACACAACAACTTGATCCTAATTGTCAACTCACCCAATCAGGTATCGATCGCGTATCAAAAAAACTTGCGCAACTTTAAGATAAACGTGCTACCACTGCCAAGGCCTTCGCTCTTGGCACACAAGTCGCCGCCCATTTGGCGCGCCAATTTACGTGCGATATAAAGCCCCAACCCACTGCCGTGATGCACCTGTTGCGCCGTTTGGGCAGTTCTAAAATAGGGAACAAAAAGCAGATTGTGTTCTGTAGGCAAAAAACCTTGGCCAAAATCTTTAATTAAAAGCATAAAAAAAGCCCCTTCTTCTGTACAAGAAATTTGCACGGGCACTTCTTTAGAACGTCCATATTTTTGGGCATTATCTAATAAATTTTCTAAGATAACGCGCAGCCCGTCTGGATGAAAATAAACTTTTAGAAGTGGATGAGCCTGTGCGTATTCATAAAACAAAGCAGTATCTATATGTTCGGTTAACACTGTTTTTTGGCGATGTTCTAAAACCGAAAACAAATGTTCAAATACAAACCCAGAAGGCACCTCTTGTTTGGCATCTACCATTGCACGTTGGTAAGCCAGCATACTTTCTATTAAATGTTGTAATTTATGACATTCTCCTAATCCTAACTGTAAATATTTTTGCGCATGTGCAAAAGGAATCGATCCAATTGATAAGCTTTGAAGTAACGCTTGTATGGCAGATAATGGTGTTTTTAACTCGTGCGTAGAAACCACCAACATGCTTTCTATTTGTTCTTGGCTTTGTTTTCTTTTTTTGGCCAGCACGAATAAAAACACCACACACACCATGACCAACACAAAAGCAAAAGAAGCTTCGCCCAAAATCATCCACAAACGTGCGTGGTATTCGTTTGCCACAACGCTTAGTTCGGCTAAATCATGCGGCAGGCGTTGTTTTAATGAAAAATTTTCAAGAATTAAATGATAAAAAAAGAAACTCCACCAAGACAACAAGAGCAACAACAAAGATAACACCACACATAATAAAATATTTTCAAAATACGCACCAACCCATTGTTTTAGCTGTTTAAACATGGATGCACCCTACTTAAGTTCGTTCACCAAATAAAACACGGCCTAAACGCACATGGGTTGCACCCGCTAAAATAGCAAGTTCAAAATCATCGCTCATCCCCATGGATAAACACGCTAAAGACACCTGGCAGGTTTGATTAAATTGCTGCAACAAGGTGTGCGTACGTTCAAATGCATGAATGGGGTGTTTTTGATGAGGTTCTGGAATAATCATAAAGCCCTTTAAATCAAGCTGCGATAATTCTAAAATAGGGCGCACTTCTGCCAATAAGCGGTGCGGTAAAACACCATTTTTTTGTGGCTCTTCATCAATATTAATTTGAACAAATATCGATGCGCGTTCTGTGAGTCTTTTATTTAAATGTGTAGCCAACAAAAAACTATCGACCGTATGCCATGTAGACACATAAGATTTTAATTTATTAATTTTATTAGTTTGCAACGCACCAATAAAATGGAAATGAATTTTTTTCTGTTGTGCACGCAAATAATCTTGCACTTCTTTATCTTGTGCTAATGATTCTGCTTTATCTACAAGTTCTTGCGCATAATTTTCGCCAAAATGATTCACGCCTAAAAATAAAGCCTCTTTGATTGCACTTAGGGGTTGTGTTTTACTAACCGCAATCAATGTTATTTCTTGTTCTTGTCGTTTTGCTTGAACTACTGCTTGTTTGATACGTTGCCTAATCGCGTTCAAACGTTGTGCCATATTCATTACTTATCCTTTGTTAATAGATTTCTTTCTCATGAAATGCGCCAAATACAGATTGGTAATCTTGTTCTAAAGATTTAAATTTTTGTTGAATAACGTCTGAATCAGCAGCTAAATTTTTAAGTTGGTTTAATGTTTTTTGGCTTAAATCTTTAAGTATGTCTGCATGTAATGTAATTTTATGATGACTCTTTTTAAGGAGCGTAAATGTATTTTTAATTGTTTGGTAAAATGCAGGTCCAATATAGGTGTGATGCACAGATTCGTATTTTTTAAGCAATAATAACGCACGGTCCATGGTCGCCAACGCGACCTCTTTTTGATTATTTTTAAATGAGGCTAAAGCCAAATGATGATGATGCATAATTAAATAATCAAACCAGCCATCTTGTTTTATCATGATTTGAGACAACCATGGATGTATATTTAACAATACATCTATGTTCGCTTGGTGATGAACCATTGCTTCTTCTGGCGTTCTTGCAAGCTGCCCCAGCACTTGTTGTGCATACAATACATAGCGCCAAAGATACGGAAATTTTTGTTTCTGTTGATTAAAAGCTTCTGTTTGTGTGAGCAGCAGAATTTTGGCAAATGTTTCGTATGCCATTTTATTTTCTTGTAACTTAAATAGCGAAAATCCATACGCGGTTTGTATTTTAATTGTTTGAATTAAATCCGTCATTTTGTGCGCGGCAAGTAATTGTTCGTAATAACCCTTGGATTGTTCATATAAGCCTGCATAAAGCGCATAAAAACCAGCCCGTTCTAATAAAGGGAAAACACTCAGTGTGGTCTGTTTTTGCAAAACCAGGGCTTGTTCTATTTGTGCTAAAGCATCTTTAGATTGTTCGTGTGCATATAATGCTCGTGCATAAGTCCACAAAAAAGAAATCTGTTGTTCTTTGGATTCAAACGGATATTTATTTCTTTGGCTTAAATAATCACTGGCAAGTCCGTAGTTTTGCGTATGTGCATGCAAAGTTCCCAATTGCCAATATAAAGTCGCCAATATGCGCTTGTTGCTGCGGCTTAAATCTGCGGCAATCAAATAATGATGATGGGCTTTTTGTGCCAATTTATCGTCGTAATCTTGGCCTTTTTTAAGCTGCATCATTTGCTGCTGGTACAAATATCCAAGAAGCAAGTGGCGCATGGGTTCTTTTTCGGCTGATTGCATGTGCATTAAAAGTGCTTGTGCTTGTGTGTAACGCTGCATCGATGTTCCAGGACTTAAAGGCAACAACAACAATAATGCACGCACATAATCAAAGTTTTGATGTGTAAAATTTTGCGCCATCAATTTTTTATATTCTTGTTCAATAGGCGCCAATTGCATATTGGCTTTGAGTGTATTTTTTACATACCCATGATGACTTTCCAAATCGTCTGTTAATCGTGCCGCCGTATAAAACAAATCGGCCGCATCTTGCGGTTTATTTAAAGACACAAGTCCATAAGCTCTATCATATACGGCATCTAAATATTGTTGCCTGGCATAGGCATATTCGGTGTTGTCTTGGTAAGTCGTACTTATCCAAGTGCTGGCCAAATAGGCCATGTATTTCCATAATTCATGTTGGGCAAAATAAATAATAGCCCGTGTGAGCATTGCTTTTTTTAAAAAATAAAAGGGCCTTACTGTAATTAATTGTTGATTGAGTTGTTCATAAATTGATTTTTGTGCTTCTTTATCTTGCTTAAGCGCAACCATTTGAAGTGCCAAAAGTTCATTTTGAAATAATAAATAAGCATGGCTAGAACGAGAAAGTTGCGCCATGATATTTTGTATACGAGCTTGACGCATGATCATATCACTACATTCATGCGATACACGCTGTAGCCACATAAATGCATAAAACACCTGCGACTGTTCATTTAATGTATTATTTTTAACAAGTAAATAAAATGCATCATTAAAATGTTTTTGCGACTCTTTATCTAAATCAGGAACAAATAACTGCTGTGCGATTTCAAAATAAATTGCACTTTCAAAAGCCGGTGTAATATCTTCTGCTTTTAGATTAAAAAATGTACTAAAAGATAATGCTGTATCGCCCGTGTAATATTGTAATTGACTTTTTACAAGTGCATGAATCGCTTGGTTGGTTTTGACTTGGGCTTGTTCACGCAAGCCCAATAACAAATCACGCATATGACTTTTAAAGGCTTCTGTACGTTCCAAAAAATTCTGTGTTTGTGATTCTTTCCATGCCTGTAGCAACACTTGTAACAATATCCCACGTTCTTTTTTTGCAACATCGTTTGCTTGTTTAATAATTTGTGACACATAAAACAAAGAAGCGTTGTATTCGTGGGCTAAAATTAAATCCCCAAGCATTAAATCATCGTCTATTTGTGTTTCTAATGTGGATGTTTTAAATTTAATCTTTTTTTGATTCATTAAAAGTAAGCGTTCTTCGTAAGTTCTTGCACTTTGCAAAGCTTGTTCTAAATCAGCCAACGTCCACGCACTTGGAACCATACCACTTAACGGCAGTCTATAAATATCGAGCGCATTATCAAAGGCACAAGTCATAAACAGCCAATCTTTAGAGGGCGATGGAAAATTACAATTATGTTCCAACGAAGTTAATTGTTCAGCATTAATGGGTTTTCCCGATTCTAAAACAGACATTGGTACACGAACAATTATGCTATGGTCGTTAGCATCTACTGTTTGGTCGCCATTGGTATCTTTTAAATACTGAACAAAATACAAATACTGATTATCTGCCGAAAACTGTGGAAATCCAAAGTGACCAGGCAGCTCTAACTTTAGATCAATGCTGTATGCCCGCTTTAAATGATAAAGCTTAATAACGCGCTTAACCTCTTTACTTGATTCGTCTTGAATATAAACACCATAAGCCAGCCAATCTTGTGTGGGATTGATACTGGCACTTAAAACGGCGTCTGTCACAAGCACTCGCGTGCGGTGTGTAGTGATATCATGTGCTATGATTTGATGATCTTTTTGGTATTCGTCTTTTAAAATATAACCCAGTGTTTGCGCATTTATCCAAAAAGGCGCTTCTGTGGGTGTTTGATTAACGCAATATTCAGGCGCCGTATTTGGTGTTGCATATTTATAACATACCTGTCCCCGTGCATGATGTAAAAACGACGTATATGCCAACCATTGTCCATCTGGACTCAAGGATGGGTCTTTGGTGTCGTAATTATCTTGAGACCACTGAACAGGCGCTTCTTCTGGGTGCGCGTCTTTGAGCTTTTGTTTAAAAATCAAGCTCGATAAGCGTACATTTTGTGTATAAAAAAACACTTCTTGCCCTGGCGCTATTGTGCTTTGATAATTATCAAACGGCCCCACGGTCATTTTTTCTGGTTGAATCAGTTTTTTTTCTGTTTTATTTTGCTGCACGCTACTTGTTTCTTGGGCCCATACTAAATTGGCACTACACAAAAAAAACCATAACAACAGACCCCTTTTTAATAGGTGAGAATTTTTTGTATACGCTGGCACAGTCGCTTGGTCGCGCAGTAAGTTTAAAAAGAGTGCTAATAGACCTCTTTCGAAACTGTCACGAGCGGTCAAAATGCAAGGAACCGAGGCTCCAAAAAACCGGAGCATACACGCCAGTATGTGAGGATTTTTTGGATACGGTGACACCGCAGTTTGGTCGCGTAGTAAGTTTCGAAAGAGGTCTAATAAAATAATGTGCATAAAATTTTGACTAGCATAAAGAAAAACCTGTCGCTACTCGTTTAAGCGTCATCTTTTTTTTAGCATTAGTCTATGTTAGAACAGGCGTTCAAGCAGAATTTAAAACATCAAAAAATGAGGATCTATCATGTTAAAAAAATCTATTTTAGCAGTCAGTTTTTTAATCGCTAATACCGCATTTGCTGCGCCAACCGCATGGAATTTAGACACGGTCCATACATCCATTGGGTTTTCTGTTAGGCATTTGGGTGTATCCAAAACCAAAGGTAAATTTACAGCATACGAAGCAGACATTTTAGCAGACGACCAAACAGGCAAAATCACCAGCGTTAAAGCCACTGTTCAATCCAAATCTGTCAACACAGACATGCCCAAACGCGATGAACACCTACGCGCACCTGATTTTTTTGATGCCACACAATTTAAAACAATAAAGTTGGTTACAAAAAACATTCAATGGACAGGTAATAAAGTTATTATTGAGACAGATTTAACGATTAAAAACGTGACTAAGACCGTTAAATTCGAAGGCGAATACTTAGGTGTGCAAAAAATAAATTTTGGTGATGGAGATAAAATTCATGCAGGATACAGTGTTAAAGCAGACATTAACCGCCAAGATTTTGGATTAAAATTTAATAAAATAGCAGAAGGCGTATCTGTGGTGGGCGATCTTGTCACAATTGAATTAGATGTTGAAATTGAAAAATCTGCCAAATAAAAAACTACAGCCGTAATTCAGACTCTAATTGTAAAATGGTACACAACAAAGCCTGCTGTGCTTGTGTTTTAGCAATAAGATAATCAGCTGTATTCAAAAAATTACACACAGGTGTTCTTTGTTCTACGTAAATTTTGAATTTAGGTTCGGTTCCGCTAGGCCTTAGCAAAATACGCACGTGCCTATTTTTGTATTGAATATTCACTTCTAACAAAGAAGAGGGCAAAAATCCTTTGGGCGGATTGTTTTTATAATCACAAAAACTTGCTTGTCCTCCTAAAAAATCACGGGGCATTTCTTGCTGCAAACGCTTAATTTGTTCCATGAGTGCTTGTTTTTTATCTGCATTGACGGTGCTATAAGTATTTGTTTTATCCACGAACAAACCAATTTTCTCTGCAATTTCGCACTGCCAATCTAACACTGTTTTTTGCTTGGATTTTAAATAAGCCATCATTTCTGCAGCCAATAACAAAGCAGACAAACCATCTTTATCTCGTACCAAGGTTCCCACACAAAAGCCCAAAGCTTCTTCAAATCCCAACAAAAGTTTGGTGTTATATTGTGCGTCACAATGCGCGGCTTTGTGCATGATCCATTTAAAACCTGTTAGTGAATCTGCATAAGTAATTCTAAATTGCTCTGCCAAAATTTTAATTTGTCTTGTGGATACAACGCTTGCCACCACACAATGATTGTTTTTTTGAGGTGAAAAATTAATCAAGTAATAAAACAACAATACACCAATTTCATTACCTGTTAGGCGCACATAATAAGACTCTTTTTGCGGCACAATCATCGCCATTCGGTCTGCATCTGGATCATTAGCAAATCCAACATCCACGCGTTGCTGCGCACATAAACGCATAAGCAAAGTCATGGCTTGTTCTTCTTCTGGATTTGGGAAATCTGTAGTTTTAAAATGGCCATCAGGTTTAAATTGTTCCGTTACGCAGTATAAATCCACAAGCCCTTGGCGCTTTAACAATAAAGCTGCATATTCCCCACCCACCCCATGTAAAGGCGTATACGCCACACGCAAGGATTGCAAAGATTGTTTATTAGGTAATAATTCAACTACCTTATCAAGGTAATCTTGAACAATTTTTGAACTTACTTCTTGCACACACCCTGCACGTTTATTGGGTGCATTAGATTCTAATTGCACTAATAGATCCTTAGCGCCCACGCTTGCATGTTGCCGCATGCGGGTCATTACCCAATCATCAATAGGGGGCGTAATTTGCGCACCATGTGCCCAATACAATTTATAACCATTATCCCGGCTTGGGTTATGACTTGCGGTCACAATCACACCCGCTGCAGCAGCAAGCGCGGTAACGGCATAAGCCAAAATAGGCGTGGGCACTTGATGCGCAAACATCAGCACATCAAATCCACACACACTAAACACGCGTGCCGTCATTTTGGCAAATTCATAACTTGTCAATCTGGCATCGTAACCAAGAACAATTGAACGAGGATTTAAACAAAAATTGGGTGATTCTTCTATGCAATGATTAAGCACTTCTGCCACACTTAAAGTAGCCAAAACAATAACAGCCAAATTCATACAAGAAGAACCAGCTTTAACGGGTCCTCTTAACCCTGCGGTTCCAAATTCAATAAGCGATCCAAAACGTTGCTCTAATTCTACTTGCAAATGTTCAGGCGTTGATTGCAAATTTTGTATTAACTGCTTAAGCTCCAAAACAGTTTTGGGATCTGGATCTTGTTGCATCCAAAATTGTGCTATTTGTGTTAATTCAACTAGAGATTGTGTCATATCATTAAAACCTTATGTTATCTTTTTAAAGAGCCAACGATGAGCGTCACTACACGTAAAATTCTATATTGGACAAGTGCTTTAAGTTATACCTACTTTATTTTTTACATGTCTTCTTTGTCGCAGCCTAATGTACCCAAACACTGGTTTAACTACGACAAAATCATGCACACTCTGGAATATGCAATTTTGGCCACACTATGGAATTTAGTTGCAAATTTATACCTGGTTAATAAACGCAAACAGTTGCTGATTATCTGGTTTGTATGTGCTTTATACGGCGCCAGTGACGAAATTCACCAAAGCATGGTGCCTAAAAGAGAATGCAGCGGCAAAGATTGGATGGCAGACATTGCGGGCAGTGGACTTGGTTGTTTATGGATGTATAAAAAAAGAAAAAAATAGACCTCTTTCTAAACAGGTCTATTTTATAAATTCAAGACAAACAAGTAAGACTATCAAACGGTGTTTCAAGATAAAATTGACCTTGTTTATAGCCGCGTTTAAGTGTGGCAACGATTTGTATTGCTTTTTTAGGTTTTAGTTTATCTGCATAATAAATCAGTGATGATGATACATCAGCATCGCCAAATTTAACTTCTATAAGCTCTTCAATACAACCTTCTTTGGTAATAACAAAATCAACCTCACGTCCTTCTTTGTCTCGAATATAGCTGAGTTCATAACGATAACCATCACAATCTTCTAAGTATTGAATGCGTTTAAGTAAACTAGTGGCAACCAAATTTTCAAATCGCGCACCGTCGTCACCTATCACGTCTGCATTGTCATAAAAATACACTTTAGGAGGCTTAAGAATTGCTCTTGGCAGATTTTGGGTATAAGGTTTTACGCAAAAAACCAGGTACATACGTTCCAATACAGACAACCAGTGTTTTGTTGTTTTGGGTGAAACTTGTAGATCATTGGCAAGGTTGGATAAAACAACCAACCCACTCACGCGTGTTCTTAATAACTCAACAAACAAGCCCAGTGTTTGAATGTCCCGTACTGATTCTAAATCACGAATATCATCACGTAAAATACGTTCAAAACGCTCACGCCGCCAACGACGCGCTTCTGTTTCGTTTCCATCTAAAAATGGTTCTGGAAATCCACCGACCAACATAAGGCGTTTGAACGCCTCTTGTGGTTTGATTGGAGCCGGGAATTCAGATAGAGTAAATGGGTGCAACCGAAAATAATGATAACGCCCTAACAATGAATCGCCTCCACGGCGATACACATCAAGCCTGGCACTTCCCGTCACTAATATTTGATGCTGTGTTTTATAGATGTCGTATAATCCTTTGATCCAGTTTTTCCATTTAGGGTATTTATGAATTTCATCAAAAATAAGAAGTTTATCGTCTTCTTTCCATCGTCTTTTAAGAATACTCATCTGATCATCTAAGAAATCCCAATTAAAATAAACTGACGACTGACGATTGTTTATATAGGTCTGCGCTAAAGATTGTGCCAGTGTAGTTTTTCCACACTGACGAGGGCCTCCAATAAAAACCATTTTTTTTTGGAGATCTTTTAAGACATGAGGTTGCAAATAACGCATACCGCTATTTTTCCCTACGGTAAAAAATAGTCAAGTCCAAATATTACTGCACTACAAAATAGCCAATAAAAACCTAAAGAGATGGCACTCATGGTTTAATTTTTTTGGATATGGTGCACATCGGTTTGGTTGTAGCGTACGTTTAATGGCCTAATAAATTAGGCTGTAAAACGAAAGAACAGGCAGTCTTGTGAATATTAAAGGAATGAAGAAACGCTGCGGCTTTATTGCCATTTTAAATTTTTAAAACTTACTTAAGCGCGTTTTTTAATAGCGGGAGACACAGTCACTAATCCATTTTCGCCACCAGGCACAGCACCGTGCACCAAAATAATATTTTTTTCTGGGAGCATTTTTACGATTTTTAGATTTTGCACAGTCACGCGTTCGTTACCATATTGGCCAGCCATTTTACGGTTTTTAAATACGCGACCTGGAAATTCACGGTTACCAATAGAACCACCGTGGCGGAAAAATTCATGCGTACCGTGGGTTGCTCTAAAACCACTAAATCCCCAACGCTTAATCACACCCTGAAAACCACGGCCTTTGGTTTTGGCCACCACATCAATAAATTGCTGTTCTTTAAATACTTCTGTCATAGGAATTTCTTGGCCAATTTGGTATTTATCGGCCAATTCTTTAGACACTCTAAATTCTCTTAAAAAGCGCATCGCAGACACACCTTCTGATGCTTTTTGTGCATCTTCTGAATGTAAATTATCTGCATTAAATCCTTTGCTTTTAAGCAAAGCCGCTTTAACATGGCCCAATTCTGCGGCATTACTGTGTTTTTGCTTTTTAGGAACAATACCCAATTGCAATGCACAGTAACCATCACGTGTATCTTCTTTTTTGCTCATCACCAAGCAAGGGCCCACTAAAATTGCAGTCACACCCATGAGTTGGCCGTTATCGCCAAACATTTGCGTCATCCCAATTTTGCGACCTAATAAGCCTAATTTGCGTTCTTTTGCCATAATAATCCTCTTTTATAAATCCCCAACATCGACATGATGTACCCTGGACTTTATGTGAAAGAACTCAAACATAAGCGGTCCAAGAGGGGCCATGGTTATTCCCATGCGTTTATTGTTTTGTCAATCATTGATTTTTAGAACAATTAAAAATTTTTTTGTATCAAAATGCCGAATATCAATAGATTAAGCGTTGATGTTCATGTAAGTTAACGTTCGTTATCAAGGGGGATCAATTCAAATGAAGCTACTTCGTTGTTTTCAATGCCAAAGTTTTTTTCCTCCCGCAGCAAATGCTTGTACACACTGCGGGAACACCAAAAAAAGTAATGCCAACACACCTTATTCTATTGATAGACTAATAAAGAAAGGGGTTATTTGGTTTACCGGTTCGACTTTGAGTGTCACCTTAGCTGCTTGCTATGGAATGCCTTGTGCTTCTGATAGTCAATCGGCCAGTTGCAAGGCTAACAACTTTCCTTGTGCAGATTTAACCCAAGACAAAGATGGGGATGGGTATTGCGGCGAATGGGATTGCAACGAAGAAGATAAAACTATTCACTATGGCGCTAACGATCCCTTAGGCGATAAGATCGATCAAGATTGCAATGGCGTGGATGGGCGTTCTGCTCCAAGTAACGATCTTGCACCATGACCGATCTCAAGCGCCGCCTTAATGTTATCGAAAGTCAATCGTTTCCGGCCTATGTGGTATGGGAGTTAACACTTCTGTGTGATCATGCTTGTACGCACTGTGGGTCGCGCGCAGGCAAACCACGAAATAACGAACTTTCAACAATTCAGGCATTAGAAATAGTTAAACAGCTAAAAGACATGGGCACACAAGAAATTGTTCTTATTGGCGGCGAAGCTTATCTTCATCCTGGGTTTATAGACATTATTAAAGCCATTAAAAAAGCGAATATACGCCCCGTGATGACAACTGGAGGATTTGGCATCACACCATCTTTAGCCCATCAAATGGCAGAAGCAGGGTTACAACGTGCATCTGTATCTATTGACGGCACAGACGTCATACACGACCAGTTGCGGCATAAAAAAGGAAGTTTTTTACGGGCCATACAAGCACTTCGTCATCTTAAACAAGCAGGAATCGCAATTGCGGCTAATACCCAAATCAATTCCTTAAATCTTGCAAACATAGAAGCGCTTTATAATATCCTAATCCAGGAACAGGTCACCAGTTGGCAAGTACAAATAACAGCACCTCTTGGGCGTGCCGCCGACAACCCAGAGATTTTATTGCAACCCAATGACCTACTTCATCTTATGCCGCAACTTGCAAACCTTAAACGCCGTGGCAGGGAGCATGGTCTTCTTTTAATGTTAGGTAATAATCTTGGATATTTTGGTCCAGATGAAGGACTTTTGCGCAGCCAAAATGCAGAAGCGAGTGATCATTTTCGAGGCTGCCAAGCAGGACGTTTTGTTTTGGGTATTGAATCTAATGGTGATGTAAAAGGATGCCCTTCTCTTCAAAGCGCCTATATCTCTGGAAATTTAACAAAAAACAACCTAGATACCATTTGGCAATCTCCCTCACTTGGATTTACCAAACAAAGATCAGTTTCAGAACTTTGGGGATTTTGCGCACAATGTGACTTTAAAGAGGTATGCATGGGTGGGTGTTCATTTACTGCACATGCTTTATTTGGCAAACGCGGCAATCAGCCTTATTGCTATCACCGTGCAAGCCAGCTCAAAAAACAGGGATTACGTGAGCGACTTGTAAAAAAACACCCAGCCATTGGCCAACCCTTTGATCATGGGTTGTTTGAAATCATCACAGAAACAATTGGACCGGTCTCATATTAAATCTCTTTTGAAACTTAAATGCACTGTTATTTCTTTGGTGCTTTTATGATTATCGACTCGCTACGAAAAATAAAAAGATTAATGCAGTCCATCAGAAGACACTTGACGTAATGGTTTTTTTACAAAAAAAAGAAATAACAAGGCGCTCAAAAAAACGACAGCCGCTGTAAAAAATCCCTGTTCAAAACTTAAAATCATAGCCTGAAACTTTAGCCTTGCAAAAATAATAGGTTCGGCGGGTATGAATCTTGGTGCACTTTTTAATGCGCTTTGCGTGGCATTTAAATGCCAATGAAGAACTGGATTATCCAAACTTAAAAAACCATTTAAATGGTTTTTATAAAAAGCAGTCTTTTCGTTCATCAGTTGCCCCATCATGGCAGTCCCTATCGAACCACCTAATTCACGTGTAAGACTAAATAGGCCCGTTGCATTTCCAAGTTGTTCTGCTTTTAAATCAGAAAGCGCCAACATGCTCACAGGAATAAAAATAAAACTGAGCCCAGCTGCACGCAAAATCTGGACCCATAAAAGATCAAAAAATGATGAATCTGCATTTAAATAACCACCGCACCATAAACTTAATGTAACTAAAGAAATACCTAAAAAAAGCAATGTACGTTTATCTATACGCGGCGCCAAGCGGCCAACTAATGGCATAAGAAATAATTGCAAAAAACCTGCATAAAGAAAAATACGTCCGGTATCCACAGCACGGTAATTTAAAACAACACCGCAATATAACGCGAACATAAAACTACCAGAAAACATAGCAAACCCGACCAGAAAATTGATTCCTGTCGAAAGTGAATAATTACGATTTTTAAAAACGCGCAGATCAATAATGGGATGTAAGGTTGTTAATTCACGAATCAGCAGGCCCACAAACGATACAGAAGCAATGATTGCACATAAAATAATAGACGTGCTTTCAAACCATCCTTCACGATTGCCTTCTTCTATCATGAACTGAAACGTGCTCATACAAAACACCAAAAGAACCAAACCTAAAACATCTATCGGTGCTTTTAAGGCTTTAAACGATGGTTCTTTTATGGCACTCCATGTAAATAAAACAATCAACACACCAAAAGGAATGTTAACCCAAAAAATAAAGTGCCAATTAAACCACTCAATTAAATAACCGCCTATACTTGGACCAAGAAGAGGCCCTGTCACTGCACCAAGACCAAACAACGCAGCAGCGGTTCCTTGTTCTGAACGCGCATAACGCATCATTAAAATGCTTTGTGCAGTTGGAATAATTGCCCCTCCACCTAGTCCTTGGATAATTCTAAAAAACACAAGAGAAGGCAAATCCCATGCAAAAGCGCAGCATGCACTGCCCAAGGTAAAAACAAAAACAGAACAAGCCAAATAAATTCTAAATCCAAAACAACGCTGCATCCATCCAGTTAATGGAATCATTACAATATTGGCCATCATATACCCTGTAGACACCCAACCTATTTGATCCAATGGTGTTCCAAAACTGGCACGAATATCGTTTAATGCAACATTCACAATGGTGACATCCAAAAGCGCCATAAAAGCAGAAAACATCGCGATGCATGTAATTAAAATCTTTGATCCATGAATCATAATAATTGACTCTTTTTGGTTTGAACACGAACTAAAACGCTCATCCCTGGGCGCAAAATGGGGACATGCTGATTTGCATGTAGGCGAATAATAACGGGAATGCGTTGAACTACTTTTGTAAAATTTCCAGATGCATTATCTGGAGGGAACAAAGAAAAACGTGCGCCAGAAGCACCTGAAATGCTTTCTACTGCACCCTCTATTCGCATTAAAGACGCATCCACATCAACCCATGCCAATTGACCTGGGTGAATATTTTTAATTTGCGTTTCTTTAAAATTTGCAACCACCCAAACATCTTCAAGCGAAGTAATCATAAGCAAAGGACGATCCGAAGAAACCATTTGCCCAACTTCGACCCATCTTTTTGAAACCACTCCAGAAATAGGTGCGCGAATTGTCAAATAAGACAGATTAAGTTCGGATTGACGAAGCGCAGATTCTGCTTGCAAAACACGCGTATTCGCTAAAACAACCTGTTCTTCTGCCACATGTGTTTGTTCTTGAATTGTGTCTGCCGCAAGTAATCGCCCGTGGCTTGCAAGCACATCACTTTTAGCTTGTTCGATTCCTATTTTAGCTTGACTTAACTTAGAAGAAGAGGATTCATAATTTGCAAGTGCTTGCGTGTGTTGTGACTGTTTGTGTTCATACTCAGATTGCGAAATAACGTGGTTATCATACAAATTCTTGGCGCGTGTAAATTCAGATTCTACAAGCTGTAATCGCGAAAGTGCGGCGTTTTGTTCCGCCTGCATCTGGGCTGTTGTTTGATTCACTATTTGCGCTTGTATTTTAGAATGCCGATAACCACCCCATGCTTGTTTAAAATTTGCTTTTAATGTCTTTTTTAAGCACTTGAGTTGTTCTTGCGCAATTTTATATTGTGCCTGGGCTGAATTTAAATCGGCACGCGCTAATTCAAGTTTAATAGATGCATCTTTTTTATCTAATTCAACCAATACATCGCCCACATTGACCTGTTGATTATCACGCACCAAAACAGATACTATTTGTCCTGGTAAGCGCGCAGACAAAGATACAATGTGGGCTTCTATTTGCGCATTATCAGTATATTCAGTGTCCAGATAAAACCAATAAACTGTACATAACAATACAATCAACATGAGTATAAAAATAAAGATAAATTTTTTTTTACCTAAAGAAAATTGATACCGCACCGATTTTGAAATACTCATCAGTCACCTTGTTCTTTAAAATAAGAACGCTTGTGTAAATTTTTCTCTGTGATAGCAGGCAATTGAGACACGAATTAGTCGGAGTTTATTGAACAAATCATTCGGTTTTTACGAACAATGAACATTAACTTAAATGATATTCATATTTTTATCGCCGTTATTAATGCCGGCAGTTTTAGCCGCGCGGCCACAAAATTGGGGCTTCCCAAATCAACGGTAAGCGAAAAAATTACGCGCCTAGAAACGGCTTTGGGTATTCGCTTAATCGAGCGTTCTACGCGCAGATTAAGACTTACACAAGCAGGACTTATTTATCATGAACGATGCGCACCACTTATCCTTGAATTTGAATCGTTTCATCATTCACTCAAAGAATCACATCACACCTTGCAAGGCAGGTTACGTATTGCAGCACCCATTTTATTTGGGCATGCTTTTTTAGGTGATTTTATTGCAAATTTTATGCGGCGCTATCCAGGCATTGAAATCGAATTCATGAGCGTTGATCGCAAAGTGGACATGATAGAGGAAGGGCTTGATATCGCTATTTTTGCGGTAGACAATATCCCTGCAAACTTTATTGTTCGCTCGCTTGGAAAAAGTGAACGACTTTGCTGCGCAACGCCTCAATATATTCAAACATACGGTACACCAAGCACACCAGACGATCTTCTTTTGCATCGATGTATTGTGCTTGGAACAGAACGTCACGCCACTTGGTCTTTTCTGTCAAAACATAAAAAAGAAAAAAAACAGGTCAGAGTACATGGGCGATTAGTTGTTAATTCGCTACAACTTACCTTAAAAGCAGCACTTGCTGATTTAGGCATTGCAATTCTGCCTTCTTTTTTATGTCATAACTTAATTTTAGAACAAAATAAGCTTGTTTCTCTTTTTCCAGAATGGTCTTTGGGTTTTATGGAGCTTAATGTAGTCTACCCAAGCAAGACCTATCTTAAAAAAAGTCAGCGCATATTTATTGAAGAACTCATTACGCAATTTAAAACCCTGTCTGAATGGCGTATTGAATAATCAAGCAAAATGAATGGATGTATTTTTATTCTGTCCTAATTGATAGGAAGTGTGCCATAAGCATATTCTTATGAAATTTGAATCTCTTAATCTGATAACCCCTATTCTTCATGCCATACAAACAGAAGGATATACGCAACCCACCCCTATTCAATCCAAAACGATTCCATTAGTTTTAGAAGGTAAAGATGTACTTGCCTGTGCACAAACAGGCACTGGCAAAACAGCCGCATTTGCACTTCCTATCTTGCAACTTTTGGCAAAAGAAAGCTCTACACCAAAAAAAACGCGTGCCATTCGTGTTTTAGTATTAACCCCCACACGTGAACTTGCGTCTCAAATTGCACAAAGTTTTTCAAATTATGGTCAACAATTAGAATTGCGCAACGCTGTTGTGTTTGGCGGCGTTTCACAAAATGTACAAATCAAAGCCTTAAGACAAGGCATTGATATTTTAGTCGCCACACCTGGGCGACTTTTAGATTTAATACAACAAAAAGTAGTTCAATTTAATGATCTTAAAATTTTTGTTTTAGACGAAGCAGATCGCATGCTAGACATGGGATTTATCCACGCGGTTCGTCAAATTATTACCAAAATACCACGTCACAGACAAACCTTATTTTTTTCTGCCACAATGCCTACAGAAATCCGTACATTGGCAGAACAAATTCTGACCAAACCAGTGCGTATCGAAGTTACACCCGTATCGTCTACCGCAGAAAAAATACAACAAACCCTATACCGTGTTGAAAAACCAAACAAAACAGCTTTGCTTATTCATCTTATTAAAACACTCAATGTGCAACGTGGGCTTGTATTTACACGCACCAAACGAGATGCCAATCGCGTAACAGAACTTATTCAAGCCGCAGGTATAGAAGCAGAAGCCATTCATGGTAATAAATCGCAAGGTGCACGTGAACGCGCTTTGGCTCGCATTAAAAACGGAACGTGTCGTATTTTGGTGGCAACTGATATTGCAGCGCGTGGAATTGATATCGATAAAGTCACCCATGTATTTAATCACGACATCCCCGATGTAGCAGAAAGCTATGTGCATCGCATTGGCCGCACAGCCAGGGCAGGAGAAGAAGGCAATGCCTATTCTTTGTGTTCTAACGAAGAAACAAGCAACTGGGCCAGTATTGAACGATTGATTCGCATGCGGGTGCCAGTTTTACCCAATCCATTAGCCGCATTACCACGCAGCGCCACACACACAAAACCAGTCAAGGCCAAACCAGTAGTTCAAAATAGTCGCACAGCTGCAAGCAAGCGCAATCAGACACACAATCAATCAAGTGGCCGATCAAAACTCAAATAATGTTATAATTTTATTGATTTCAAAGACAGATAAATTAACAATTCAGCGACATGACTCAAGTGGCGCTACAATACGAACGATTTCCTTATCCACCTGTGCCTTGGATGGCACTTCCAAAAGTAGGACAAGGCCAAACACTACAATACGAACACTTGCAAAAAGAATTTTCTAAAACACATCACAACAAACGAATTTTAGTAGTGGGCGCAGGCACTATAGAACCTATTGTAGTGGCGCAAATGCATCCACATGCCAAAGAAATAGTAGCCATTGAACAAAGTCAAACATCGCTTAAAATACTGAGCAAACGATTATCTTGGGCACGCCTCTGCAAATATTGGCGGTGGAATCAAAAATTACCCCCTATTCAACTTGTTCATGGCGATTTGCAAAATATCCATGCTGGGCAGTTTGATTATATTATCGCAACCTGCGTATTGCATCACTTAGAGTCCCCTTTTGTGGCGCTTAAACACTTAAGCGCCCAATTAACACCCGGTGGCATTTTAAGAATTGTAGTTTATCCCAATCAAAGTCGATTTTGGATAAGACAAATAAGTCTTTATTTAAAAGCGCAAGGACTTGATGCTTATCAACCTAAACTAAAAAAACAGGTATATCGCGCTATAAAAACATTACCAGAACACGACTTTAGACGTTACTATTTTATGCGTTGCGGAGAACGCCATCATACGGCTCGCATTGTAGATGCTTTTTTTCATGCCTGTGAAAACCCCAAAAGTCCCATGCAATGGTTTGGACAGGCCTATCAAATGGGACTTTATTGGCAAAATGCCACCTGTGATAATAACGCTATTTTGGCCAAATTCACACAAAAAGAACAATTTTTAAAACAACAACACAAAATAATTCAACTACAAATGGCAGATGATTTATTATTACTTAAACACAATATCACATTATTATTTTGTAACATTAAAAGCACAAACACGGCACATATGGAACAAGAACAAAATCTATACACGCTTTATGAGCGTATGCATGCGCAATCATTATTTAAAGATCCACGTACTTTATCTTGGCAAGAAGAAGACATGCAAAGGCAGCAAAGATTAACGGCTACCCGTGATTTTTGTTTGCGTAATCTTTTTTAACACATTCAAAATCGATTTGTACTTGCTGTTGGTATAAACGTGTTAATTTAAGCAAACGTTGAACAATTTGAGTCTGACACCCCAAAACCGATTCCATAATGGCGTCTGCACGTAACACTTGCTGATAAGTATGGGCCAAAGCCAACAAACGCGCTTGGATACGCACCAGCTCTACCAAAGAATCAAAAGGCACTTCATCTATCACCACACGCACGCGTTCATGTTCTAATTCTCTTACCAAAAAAGATTGTGCTTGGTCCGTAAATCCTTGTGTAAGTGGATTAAAATAGCCACCTAATTGTTTTTGCAAAGTCACAATCTTAGAGGCATCTGCGCGATCTAATTCGCCCGACACACTCAAATCAGGAGAAGGCAATAATTGTTTAAATTCAACCATCCGCAATTGATGATTAAGGTTATCCTGTAAAAGAACATAATATCTTGGCAACCCAAATGTACTTCCTCCGGATAATTTTTGTGCGGCTGCTTTTAAGGTTAGTTTAGAAAAACGCAAGCCATAAGATTGAGTCAATAAATTCACGTATTTGGCAAATAATTTATCGATCCGCTGTCCCAAAGAAGAGCCCAAATCAATAGGATAAATCATCATTTGAGAATCTGTTTTAAATTGATAAGTTACTAAATTTGTTGGTTGGTTTTTATCTTTATCCGTAGCAGGTTGAGAAGAAGAAGAAGAAGCAACGGTAATAAATTTAGCTAAAAAACTATCTAGCGACTGTTTTTTGGAACGATTTAAAGGATCTTCAAAAAAATTAAGTCGCGGATTATTTTTTAGCTCCGGTAGCCGCACAAAAGATTGTTGTGTCAATGATTGAGCAGGTTGCGACGATTGTTGCTGCAAGGTTCGAATATAACTATCCACGAGCGCCTGAATCAATAATTCCAAATTATCTTGGGATTTTTGTCTCGTTTGCAAAAGTAACGCATAGCTCACGGCCAAACGAATTAAATCAATTTCAAAAGAACCCATGCGTTGCAAAGATAAATAGGCTTGATCAAAATCGTTTACTGCATACACCATTTGCCCGTCACTGTGACGTACTAATCCAAAATTATCAAAATGCGCATCAAAAACCACAGGCCCTATGGCATGGGGTGAAAGTTTGTCGACTAACTGCGCGTCTTGTGTGTAGTGGCTTTTCATGTCCACAAAAAAAACAGAAGGCGTTGCTTGATAAAAATTAACAATATCTCGCACAAACATGCGTTCGTAACGTTTTTCTAAAATATCTGCCGGAAGTTGTAATCTTTTTTGATAGTTATCTAAAAAATGAATAATCCAATCTTTGGGTCGTCGCTCTAGTGATGCCGGTGCAACCAAGCCTGATGCTATCTTTTTATCGTGTGCCTGCGCAGGTGCTTGAATTTGCAAAAAAACGCACATCGCAACAACATTCATCAAAACGCTACGAACCAAAAACATGCAAGACACCTTTGATTTTATCAATATTATTTAAGAACAAAAATACGACTTTAGGATAGCTTTTGGCACATTTAAATGATTTTAGTCTTGCTGTCGAAATATTATTGCTTGATTTTGTCTTTGTGGCGAACTAAAATAGGCCTACTTTAAAATTTTGTCATGCAAAATGTTAAAGACTTATTCAACAATACTCAATAGACCTCTTTCGAAACTGTCACGAGCGGTCAAAATGCAAGGAACCGAGGTTCCAAAAAACCGGAGCATACACGCCAGTATGTGAGGATTTTTTGGATACGGTGACACCGCAGTTTGGTCG
>Ga0154020_10000793_pt1 | contig 39061 bp, 32 predicted proteins | sample Klosneuvirus_201_FD_109709 | JGI IMG/M metagenome (GOLD analysis project Ga0154020, IMG submission 109709) | Active sludge microbial communities from wastewater, Klosterneuburg, Austria - Klosneuvirus_20160825_MG | ecosystem: Engineered > WWTP > Aerobic digester > Activated sludge | place... | reverse complement strand
CGCGGCAGTAATCACCCAATTCGTGATGATTTACTCAATAAAATATATGTAACCAGTCAGAACCATGGTTATGCTGTAGAGCCAACTACTTTACCTTCTCATGTTAAAGTGACTCAAGTGAACTTAAATGATCAGACCGTTTCTGGAATAATGAGTAAAGAGAAGCGATGCCTGGGCATTCAATATCATCCAGAGAGCCATCCCGGTCCTCATGAGGCACAAATTTTATTTCAATACTTTGTGGAGCAATTATGATTATTGAGTACAATCATTTAATGGATAAGGTTTTGCAGTTTTTTGCTGGAGAGCAGTTTCAAGATGAAATTCGCATTGCCAAGCGCGATTTTTTTGATAGCTCCAGTATCTTTGATGAGGGATCTTCTCACTTTGAATTACGAATGGCCCAATTTTTTGACTGGTATTTTTTTAGTCGAAAGTTGCGAGGTTATGAGTGCACGCCATTAGAAGGAGCCTTGTTGCCGAGGGAGCTTAAATATACTCCTAGTGAAATCGAAATGATAAATATCATGAAGAGGCATAAGAATTGTCTTTTCGAATATATCAAAACCAAAAATAGCAATTTAATATTACGTGATCTGGTCTCTGATAAAAAAATTACTGTTAAAGAATCGCCTTTTGTTTCTGGCTTTGCGGAAGATGAAATTTTTCAAGTACGCGTGATTCCCATTGGTGATAGCTATATATTTACTCGTGGATTTTGTTTTCATCCACCAGAAGCGAAGAAATTTATTTATCAAGAGGCTAAACGCCACCGTAAAAACCCCGATTTAAATGTTGAATTACTTTTATTAAAATTAACTAAAATGCGTTACAAGTATGAACAGTATAAACATGTGACCATAAATAAAATTTATTGTAACGAAATAGCATTGTGATTTTGAAGTCCAAGGTTTTAAAAAAAATCATACGGACTGGCCTGTTACTAAATATCAAAGTATTTGTAAGAAGCTGTATGAAAAGTATCATATGCGAGGCGTTGAACTTGAGCGAGCGAGACGTACACCAAGTACGTCGCAGCGAAGTAAAAGTGAAAACAACGAAGAAGATGGTACTTTTAAACAGCTTCTTACAGAGTTGAAGAGAATATAAATGTATGTTGGGCGCAGTTTTTTAGTTCATAGCTGTGCGTTTTTAAATAAAGGAGTTGATTTTGCCACGTCGTAAGGAGCTCAAAAAAGTTTTAATTCTTGGAAGTGGTCCTATTGTCATTGGACAAGCCTGTGAGTTTGATTACTCTGGAACGCAAGCCTGTAAAGCTTTGATGAAGGAGGGGTTGGAAGTCATTTTAGTCAATAGCAATCCCGCTACCATTATGACAGATCCTGAAATTGCTACCCGGGTGTATATTGAACCTTTACAAGCTCCTTTTATTGAAAAAATCATTGAAAAAGAAAGACCACAAGCCGTTATTCCTACATTGGGTGGACAAACAGCATTAAACTTAGCTTTAGAATTAGATCGATTGGGAATTTTAGAAAAATATCAGGTACAGCTCTTAGGGGCTGATCCTAAAGTCATTCAAGCGGCTGAAGATCGAGAGTTGTTTCGTAACATTCTTGATAAAGTTGGAGCTAAGTATCCAAAAAGTCATTTGGTGCGCACTTTTGAACAAGGCACTAAGGCCGGTGATGACTTAGGTTACCCCTTAATATTAAGACCTAACTACACTTTGGGTGGTGGTGGTGGTGGGATCGCCTATTCTCCTGAAGAGTATCAAAGAATGTTGGTGCAAGCTCTTCATGAAAGTCCTACGAGTGAAGTATTAGTCGAAGAAAGCATTTTGGGTTGGAAAGAGTTCGAACTCGAAGTTATGAGAGATGCCGCTGGAACTTTTGTTATTATTTGTACCATTGAAAATTTTGACCCCTGTGGAGTTCACACTGGAGATAGTATCACCGTGGCGCCGCAATTGACTTTATCGGATCGGGAATATCAAGCGATGCGTGATGAAGCTGGAAAGATAATAAATGAAGTAGGACTGCAAACAGGAGGAGCCAATATCCAATTTGCAGTTCATCCTAAAACAGGTGAGCGCGTAGTGATTGAAATGAATCCAAGAGTGAGTCGATCCTCGGCATTAGCCTCAAAGGCTACGGGATTTCCTATTGCTAAGATCGCCGCACTTTTAGCTATCGGCTATCATCTTGAAGAAATTCAGAATGATATTACTAAAACAACTCCATCCTGCTATGAACCGGCACTTGATTATGTGGTTACTAAAATTCCCCGTTTTGCTTTTGAGAAGTTTGCAGGAGCTAAAGACTTGCTGTCGACGCAGATGAAGAGCGTGGGAGAAGTGATGGGCATTGGTCGCACGTTTCAAGAGTCTTTAATGAAGGCCGTTCTCTCTTTAGAGCGTCATCCTGAAGGTTTTCCAGAAATTACGGTGGAAGATGAGAAAATTTCTTATCCCAATAGTCAGCGTTTATTTCACATTTACCAAGCCTTTCGAGATGGTTGGACTTTGAACTCAGTACAAGAGCTCACTCAAATTACACCTTGGTTTTTGGAACAAGTAAAAGCCTTAGTTGATTTTGAAAACACTATCAACAAATCAAGTTTATCAATTGAACTTGTTTATCAAGCAAAAAAACGGGGATTTTCTGATGCCTTGATTGCGCGACTGACTCATAAAACAGAGTTAGAGATTCGTGAATTTCGTCACAAAGAAAAAATTATTCCTAGTTTTCAACAAGTTGATACATGTGCAGGAGAGTTTCCATCATCGACTCCTTATTATTATTCCACCTATTGGTCTAAACCTGTAGAATTACCAAGAGCTGAAAAGCGTGTTGCAGTGTTAGGGAGTGGGCCCAATCGTATTGGGCAAGGGATAGAATTTGATTACAGTTGTGTGCGGGGAGTGAAAGGTTTTCAGAAAAAAGGTTGGCAAGTTTGCATGATCAACTCTAACCCTGAGACCGTATCTACTGATTATGACACCGCCGATTTTTTATTTTTTGAACCACTGACAGAGGAACATGTTTCTGAAATTCTTAAAGCGGCACGAGTTGAGTCCGTTGTGGTTCAATTGGGTGGACAAACTCCCATTCATTGCGCGCCAGGTTTAGTCAAACGTGGTTTTAAAATCATGGGATCGGATTTAGAAGCAATTGATTTGGCCGAAGACCGTGGTCGATTCAATCAAATTTGTCGAGAATTGAATTTTAAAATTCCAGAATCAGGGATGTCTCAAAATCTTAATGAAGCAGAAAAAATTGTTGAGCGCATTGGATATCCACTGATATGTCGTCCGAGCTATGTTTTGGGTGGACGTCGAATGGAAGTGGTTGAAAATCATGATGAATTGGTCAGTTATTTTGAACGACATCAAGAAGCGATAAGCTCCGCTCGGCCCTGTTTGATTGATCAATTTTTAGAGGGAGCTCTTGAAGTTGATGTGGATTTGGTGAGAGGGGTTGATTGGGTGGTGATCGGTGGGGTGGTGGAGCATATCGAGGCCGCCGGTGTTCACTCTGGTGATAGTCAGGGAGTGATCCCTCCTCAAAGATTACGATTAGAAATTTGTGATAAAGTCGAAAAATTAAGTAAAGAATTAGCAGATCGAATCGGAGTGATTGGTCATCTTAATTTACAGCTCGCAATAAAAAAAGATATGATCTATATGCTCGAAGCCAACCCACGAAGTTCAAGATCAGTGCCATTCGTGGTGAAAGCCACGGGAATACCCCTCATTGATTTGGGAGTTTCGGCCATGTTAGGTGAAACAGATGCTCAGCTTCATTCGAAGCGTTTTATTTGGCGTGAGCGTCCAGGGGTTTCTGTTAAAGGAGTTGTCTTTCCATTTAAAAAATTCCCAGAAGCTGACTCTATTCTCGGACCTGAAATGAAATCCACCGGTGAAAGTATGGGACGAGGAAGTGATTATGGTGAGGCTTTGATGAAGGGAATGCTTTCTTCTCATATGCGTTTTCCAGAAAAGGGAGAAGTTTTCTTTTCTCTTCGGGAAAAAGATAAAGAGGATATGCTTCTTGTTGCCAAAGATTTGCTTTCGATGGGCTATACTTTATCGGCTACCAAAGGAACAGCACACTACTTTAAATCTCATGGCTTAGAGTGCGCTGATTATAAAAAAGTACATGAAGGGCGCCCTCATTGCGTGGATAAAATCCGATCGGGCGGGGTGAGTATCGTCATCAATACGACATCTGGACGACAATCTATTGAGGCGAGCTTTAATATTCGTCGAGCCTGTATTGACTATAGTATTCCTTGTTTAACTGAGAGTGATGCAGCCGAAGCTTTTTTAATTGCTCTTAAGAAAACAAGAGAGAAGGCTTTTGAAGTCAATAGTCTTCCACCCATGCAAAACAGTTAATTTTTAATGGTCTTCACGATCTTAAATGCCAAATTATTTATGAGCGATCGTTAAAGTGATCAAAGGTCTTCAAAATTTGTTCTATGTCATTATGTTTTAAGAGAAATAGTTCTTATGCAATTTTAGTCTTTAGGTCACAACTTGATTTTTGTTTTAAAAGTTGTGCCGCAATTGCATAACCTCCTGAGTTGCCATCGATAAAGTGAAAGTGTTCCTTATTTGAAATTCCTATATAGCAAGTCATAAGTGCTGTTTCCGTTAAATGATGACCAAAGTATATTTTACTTTGGGACTCAAGATTTCTGAGATATTCTAGTATTTGCACTCGCTGGTTAGGTGTAACATCTAAAATAGTTCTTAGAGAATTATCGAATTTTAACTGATCTGTATTTTTAGACAATTCAACTAAATTTAATATTGGTCTCTGTCTTATTTGCATTATAAAAGTATAAATATGAAATAAAATCGATTTAATGAGGAATAGAAAGATTTTTTTAAACCCTCTATGGCTTAGCTTTGTCTCGTTATAAGTGCTATGATCCGAATATTGAACTGTATCATAATTTTTTTCTAAATCTAGATGTGTGGAATTTTGATTTAGAAAGGTAAGTATATCAATATAAATTTTAAAGTTATGTTTGCATGCCTCAATAATAAGAACTAATATTTCGCCATTTGAAGCTTTAACGGGAGCAAATTTGCAGGTAAACCCCTGATGAGCATTTGAATTATTAGAATTTAAATTATTGTGAGAGAAATCATTTGAAGTTTTTGTAATTTCCTCAGCAATTACAAGACCATTTCCTTTCATCATTGCGAGATTGGCAGAACTTGAAAGGTATTTTTTAGCAATAAATATTTCACCATTCCTAGCTTTAATTTCTGTCATTGGAATAATTGAAATCCGTAATTCAAGATTGAATTGATCAGCCGCTGTAAATTTTGTTACTGCCAAAGCGGATGAGACACTAGAAACTAAATTATTTGGAACTAAAATAATAGCTCCATCTCCACCAAATACAAAAGGTATTTCAGTTTCAGTACACGCATTTTTAGCTGCTATAATTGAGGCTACACCAATTGTATTAACATCTTTGTAAAATCCGTCTTTAATTGCTTGAGTTGATTTTTTAATATCAGTAATTATAACTGACCAGTCATCAGGAATTTGATGGTAAAGTGCTTCATTGAAAATGTCCATTTCATCTTTAAAGGGCTGCAAGTTTTTATAAAAATCCATATTAGACCCAATCATATTGATCCCTTTATGCATCAAAATTTTAAACTTTTATTACATATTTATATTATTAACGTTCAATTAATAATGGTATTAGATAATTTTGTACTATTTGAATCATTTGTTCAAGAAGTGTTTTTGAAATACCTATTTTGAGGCAGTAACGTTTAAACTTAATAAAAACTATAACTTTTATATAATTCAAATTTAAGCCATTTGGTGTCGAAGAAGTCTTACAAAAATGATTACATGTAGTATCACTAATGAATATCAAAATAATGGGTTAAATTAATAGAACCAAAAAAACCTTACTGATCTTGTTGTTCTACAGGTTGATCATTTTCTAAAGAATTATATCCTTTAATATAGATTTTATTTATATTTAGGTTGTGGATTAACTCTTCTCGTACCTGAAATCGATTAATAAAAAGTTGAGCCGCATAATCAATAACAGCATAATTTTTATGATTTGAAAGGGTTCTTAATGTGCCATTAAGACAGTAAGCATATTCTTCACATGTGGTTATGAAAATTTTAAATGCTAACTGTGACTCAAGCACTGGATTTGAAAGTGAGTGATTATTATTACTGAGTGGATTATCGTTGTTAATTTCATCATTATTTCGTGTGTATTCAGATGATCTTAATAAAACTTCATTCAATGCTAATCCAGCAATTGAATTGTCTAAAGGATAAAGACTATCTATTGCAAATTCTAATAAACTTATTTTGAATATTGGATTAGAATCAAATTTTCCGCTTTCGTATTGATTTAAAACAATAGATTTTTTGTTTGGAATTGAACTAAATTTTCTTATTTCAGATAAATCATGGTTCGTAAATGTAGAGCCTTCAGGTCGATTGAAAGATTTAGTTATAAATGAAATTAATTTTTCTTCACTCGATAAGTTGTTATAATTCAATCGAGGACTAGCCCCCTCCTTGCTTGAATAACTTATTGTTCCAGGCATGTCATCTAAATTTGTATTATTTAAATTACTATTAAAATTGGACTTTTTAGATAAGCTTAAGTGCGAATAAGTTTGTTTCTTAATAATTTTGTGGATTTTTTTTAATTTAATGAAATGTGAAATAATAAAGACTATGCTTATACATGTGAGGATAGAGATAGTTGTTTTTATATACACATAGTTTTTATTCATATTAGTTTTTTGCTCTTTTGGTATTCATACTTAAGCCTCATTTATATAGAATCCAAAAATATACTCTTTCATTTTTGATTGAGTGTGTGTGAAAACAGATCAAATATAATTTAAGCACACTCATTTTCTAGATATAAAGTACTCCATCTTGATAAATGATGGAGTACCATTGATTTTAATTAATATTTAGAAATGTTTACTAAATTCGAAGTACAAGTATTAGTTCCTCCTGGACCTTGAGCCGTTAATGTAATTTTATGATTTAAGCCAAGTCCAAAAAAACTGGCATTAAATGCGGTAGAACCACTACAACTAACTGCTCCTTGCGATATACCATCTTTTGCCCAAGTGCATGACGTTGCATTTTTAGAACTCCATGTGGCGCTCATTGCAGTATTTATGGTGCCATTGATATAACCTTTAGTTGGAGTAATCGAAACAGTACAAGTAGGTAATGGATTCACTGTAAAATTAGCAGAAAATGTACTAGAACCATAAAAACCATTAGCAATTAATTTAATTGTATGAGTTTTAACAGATTGACCTGTTAAATCTGCTGATCCATTACAGGCTATAGGACCTTTATCAACACCATCTAGCTGCCATGAACAATTAAGTACTTTGGATGCATTCCATGATGCTTTATAGCTTGTAGAAGCCGCTCCTGATGTAGGACTAACAGAAATACTTCCAGTCGGTAATGGAAATGAAACTAAAGTCAGATCACAATAGGCATAGTTAGAAGTGTGTTCCAAAAAGAGATAAGGTACTTTTTTTGGATCTGGATCTGGTTGCAAATTAGGTTGAAAACAACTTTCAGTTCCAGGGTACTGGGTATAATATGCTTTACATATATAATTAGCAGTGTAATCCGCACCTGGTTCATAATAATCTACAGGAAAGCCCTTGGGGTAAACATATAAATATCGACTTTCCCAATCAAATTGATAGCCGTTTGTAGATTTAGAAATCGTCCGCCGCCAAGAAGAACAAGCCGCGGCACATGCATTTTCATCACCAGTTGCGTAAAATGTTCCATTGGCAAAAGCATAAGAAGTCATAGAATAATCTCCCAGAGTTTCGTTAGCTTGGTATATATAACAATTTGTATTCCCATAATTTAATGGCTGACCTCCATTATTTTTATTTGCATCAAATAATAAGTTGTATCCACTTACAGCGTTTGCAATTGGAGTCCAGATGAGTAATGATCCTAAGGCAATTGATAATCCAGATATTGTTAATTTATAATTTTTCATTTTAATATTCTCCTTCTTAATTTGCTATTTTATTTATCAAAATATTTGTTTCTAAAAATTCATTCATGATACGAGTAGATTTGTTTAGCAGTTTATTTTTGTTTTACGAATGTATTTTAAAAGTAAATTTATTAGTGAACGTTACTAATTAAAAAAACCCCTTTCTATTAAAAATTGAATTTATTTAAAAATTCTAATTTTTATAAATTGCAACACAAATGCCATAATTCTGTTGCAATTTGATACAGTATTAAAATGAGAAATTGTAACTTTGATTTACATTTTTTATGTGTAATTAATGATAGTTAAATTAAAATAGTAACGATTATTGGGGATAATTAATTTTTAAATGTGATGAAAACGCGACATAAATTGTTAACTATATGTAAAGAAAAATATTTTAAATCTCTTCAAATTTATCACAGAAAATTATGTTTTTGGCTCTAGCTATAGTTATCAATGGATATTTTTAAAAAGTGAATACGTGAGTATTGAACTACAGAATGGCACTAAATAGATAATATTTACTATAAGTCAATTTAATGTTTAGGGTGTGTATGGAATCTGGAAGCTTTGCAAAATTGTGGTGATTTAATTGTATATGATGGGATACAGTAATTTAACCAGATTCCATTATCATAAGTAGAAAAGGCATAAAACCAAATTAAATGATCACTTTGCTTTTTTAAAAAAGACTGGCTGGGTAGCAGATTGGGTAATTTTCCATTTATAGAATAACACCAACCATATGCGCGCATTTTAGTATTAGAAATTATTTCCATTGCATCCCGACCCGTGGGGGTCGCGAATATTGAATTCATTCCATCTTGTGTTCCAATATAGGGTATTTTATTAAAATCAAAAATATCCATAGAAATTTTTCCAGCATTTTCAGAAAGATCAGTTTTAAAGCTTCCCTTAAAAAGGGGAGTTAAGGAACAAGGACCAATAACATCAAAAGTAATAGCTTGTGATAGGGTCGGAAGAACTAATGCAAAAATAAGAATAATAGTAAAAAATAGTTGAGATTTGGAATTCGTGTTCATAAGTTAAAATTGCCCTTTCAGTGCTAGAATGGATTTTAAACTCGTTTAGTAATATTTCGATTTAAAATCAAGTTTGGCTTTATTTTATGAAATTTATTTGTAACAACAACCAAGTCGTAAAATCACAAAATGATCAACGCCAGTTAGTACTCGATCTTATTTACTTATACAAGTAATAAATTAATTTGGCGTATCTCCTACGGAGATGGTATCAATTTATTTTTGCACTTTTTTCAATCCATGGAATTTCTTAAATAAATAGAAAAATATAAATCAATATTTCGAGTTAAACTGGTTATAATTGTATAAGTAAAATCAAGAGCTACTACAATTAATTTAGAATTACCGTTTAAAAAAAGTTTTATTTATGAATTGATATTTCTGGCTTTTATAAAATGTCACAATATCTAATATTCTTTTAATATCTTTTTCAGTTTGGAAGGCGGTATTTTCAATATTAATAAAGTGGGTAGAATCTGAAATAACAGATAGTGCCCGGATTTGATCCAAAATTTTCAATGTATTTGTTTGTTCACCGATAGAAGCCAGTAATGGAATAACTCTTTGATTTGATACATCATTCTGAAGAATATAAGGCGTAAATTGATTTTGATGAAAAGAATCTATTAATTTTGGCTTTTGAAGTGAAAGTGATGTAAAGGTAGAGTCTGGAATTGGGAAGTTGGTTAAAGGAAGATTAGTTCTAGTTTCTGGAGTTAAGCTAAAAAAATTAGAAACGACGCTCAATCCGATTTTATTTGTAAATAATTGACTTAAAATTGAGTTTTCTAAAGCCGACTCGCTAGGTTGCATATCAATAATTGAAATAGGATGAAGGTTGGATTTTATAAGCTGATTCTGCTGCTTTTTAAGAATTGAAATAAAATCCAAAATAGTATTCGCATTTTTAGCTGAACGAATGTCCCAAAATAGACCTTCAGATATTTTTAATATATTGTTAGTAGAGCTAAGATTGAAAATGTATTTACCCTTAATTTGTTGAGTTTTTGGGTCGAAACTTATAAAATATGGAATTTTGAGTTGATTCAAATCTGAAATAAAATCCAAGGTATGTGCATTTATAGCTTCATAATTATTAATTGATATTGAAATTCCTACTCGAGGATGTTGTTGGAGACTGGGAAAATTAAAAATATCAAAAAGTAAATCTGCTAGAACTAAATACTGCTGTGTTTCATGCATATAAGTAAGTGGAATGTCAGAAAAATAATATTTATTTAATTGCTTAATAACATAAGGTAAAATTTCGTTACTCCAAGGATTTTTAGCAAAAGCAAGTATTTGCGATGGGGCTGGATTTAAAACAGGGTTAAGAATAGCCATTTCATATGGTAAATCATTTTTTATAAATTGTTGTTCACGAGTATCTTTATTAAAAACATTATTTTTATATATGATCGTACTAAAAAAACTTGGTGAACCGTAATTATTTCTTATAAAATGGTTGAGTTTTGATAAGCCATAAAACCGATAACCAAATTGATTGATAAAAAGAGAACCCGATTGCCAGATGTTATATCCCATCCAAACTAAGGAGGTGGAATTATTCATTGAGTCCATTAAAAATGCAGTTGGTAAAATGTTATTATAAAAAGAACCCAGATAAAAATTATAAGAGCATGAAAGTAAATCACCTGGTTGATAGTTCTCAATTGGGGTTACAAATTTCTGACCAAGTGTAAAATGACTTATTAAATTATTTAACAATAGTGCTTGCGAGTACCCGGTGGTGTAGCCAGGAATCGGTGAGCGATCATAATAAATCTTAACGCAAGAATTAGAGGAAGGAGAAAAAGTAGGTTGGATCATTGGAATGGGTGATGGGTTAGGATTTGAACTATTTTTTGAGGAGGTGCACGCATTTATAAAGATGAAAGAGAAAACTATGATCATTAAATATAGTATTTTAGTTTTCAACAGCATTTTCTGTCTCCTTTTCAATTTGTTTTTCTGAATTAGCATCAAGTCCAAAGTTTTCAGGAAGAATATGAGTTGTCTTAATCCAACGAAGTGGTTCGTTGGCAAAAATAAATCGTTGGAATTGATTGATGGCTCGCATTGAAGCTACAACATTGATCAAAACTCCGAGGGGCCAACGTAGAGGTATTTGTAAGATCTCTAATGACCAACCATTGACACGTCCAACAGCTATTATTCGATGAGCCATTCGATTAACTAGTCCAATGATGGCAATCAATGACCCAAATTTAAACCAAGTGTATTCATTTAAATTGTGATTAACATGCAATAGATATTTTTCAAATAAATAATAGAGACTCAAAACAATTGAAGCAAAGGAAATAAAATTGATAAGAGGACCGCGGCGATCTCTGTAAAGATAAAATTTATGAATGGCACTTCCCATCCAATCGATCATCATGGTTCCTTGAAAAACAATTCCTAGTATCCATCGAGATTTTTGACGTACAGCTGAGTTAAATTGATTGGGAAAATATTCACGGGTAGCAATAAACTCATATTTCAATTTTTTATTTTTAAAATAATAACAACAAAAACCAGACTTAAATCCATGCTGTGCAGAAGAAATTCCTAAAACGTAGTCTTCAGTAAGGCTGTCTTCACGAAGAAAACTTCCATGATTTTGATTCATTAATGAAAGCATGAGTTTTCGATTGATAGCCGTGCCAACACCAGCAGATGGAACAGGTGCTCCGAGAGCTTGTCTTAAAATTAAATCTTTAGTATGTAGTTCAGCAAATTCGTCGACATAGGTTGCTCCTACCCAATCGCTAAAGTTTCTTTTGAATGAAAAAATTGGTGTTTGTAAAAAATCGACATTAGAGATTTCTGAATTGATTACGGTTAAAGACATAGGGTGTAGAATATCTTCAGAATCATGCATCAAATAGATTTCAAATTTTTGATTAAGGGCTGATTCTTGACGAAACGTTCCCTGAATTATTTGGTTAAGCATTTGTCCTTTTGATGTTGGTCCCGACTCAGTGTTAATAATTATGTGGATATTGTGAGGAAAGCGCGATTCAACTCTCTTTGCGGCATTTAAAGTTTCATCATCATTAGGGTAAACTCCAATAAAAAAATGATAATTTTTATATGAAATACGTTTCATATTTCCTAGAATCATTCTTTCAATGACATCAGCTTCTTTCCAATTGGCAATAATGATAGCAATTGGTTTCTCGGGTAGTTTTTTCATCAATTTCCATTGAGAAAATGTTAATTGTTTTGGGTTTAATCCTTTAAAATAAAAAAATAAATCTAAGATTAAATCTTCAAAGGCAAAAAAACTAAGACACATTATAATTAAAAAGGTTAAAGTGAGAAGCATTAAAACCTACCACCAAAAGTAAATAAAATCCAAGGAGTGGAGGTTGGCTTTTTTTGATCTAATCTTAAAGACTGAGTAATAAACAGCGATGAATAAATTAAAGGTGACTCATGATAATAAATCAATCGTGGACCTAAATTTAGTAAACTATAGGAATCACCAGCAAGCTCAGGGCGGTTTGCAGAAAAGCCTCTGATTTCTATAATAATGGGATCGAAAAATAATGGTGACTTCGTTTTATCCCATCTGTATCCCAATTTAACTGAAGCACTTCCCATTTTAATTGCTGTTAAGTTATTGTTTGAAAGTGACTGTAAATAACTTTCATAATAGGATTCTATGAATAAAGTCTGAGAATTTTTTAAAAAATCAAAAGTTCCACCTAAAATACCTGAACGAAGCGTGTATTGCTCTTTGTTTGAGGGCTTATTAATATTTTCAGCTCTCAAACTTGTCATGATTGTAAGAAATGGAGCAAAAGAATAATAATAACCTGCTGAAAAAGTCCATTGTGATTGATAAGTATTACTTGCAGAAGCGCTTGATGTGTAATTCTCAAAGCCTATTTTGAATGTGCCATCATTTAATAGAATTCCTTTTCTATCAATCATCCAACGGCTAAAGAGTATTGGAACCTGTCGTGTTATACTTGTATAAGATTCTCCGTAGACATTGACATCCCATTGATTTTCAATTTTGGGATTTTCTATTGGATTGGAAATCGCAAAAGCTTTAAATGAAATAACAGTTACAAAAATTAGAAAAAAAAATACAATGGAGAATTTCATTTAAAATACTCTTCCCCTATTGATCTTATTTGATATCAATAATTTAATTGCTACTTTCATACTGTTTGTTGTTGCAAACTGAGAACCATCTATGTGAAGATTTAATCTAATATGTGGAGATTTAAACATGTTGTCTATGTTAGAAATCTAACAGATGCCGGCAATTGTCAGTTTGGTTATAATAAATAAGATTTAATTATATCAATGATTTGAGAGGTTCTATGAAAGTTGGAATTATTTTGGGAACGAGACCTGAAATTATAAAAATTGCTCCCGTTATTTTTGAATTAGAAAGGAACAAAATTTCGTATTTTGTTATACATACGGGTCAACATTATAGCGAAAACATGGATAAGATTTTTTGGGATTCTTTATCAATTTCTTATCCTAAATTCTTACTTGCTATCAGAGAGAAAACTCATGCACGACAAACGGCAGAAATGCTTAAGCAAATTGATGAAATTCTGGAAAATGAAATACCAAATTGGGTGCTGGTTCAAGGTGATACCAATTCGACATTGGCTGGAGCCTTAGCTGCTTCCAAAAGAAAAGGAATAAAGCTAGCACATTTAGAAGCAGGATTGAGAAGTTTTGACCGAAGCATGCCAGAAGAGATAAACCGCATCATAGTAGATCATATTTCAGACCTGTTGCTAGCACCCACTCGAGAATCTATTGATCATTTGATCGCTGAGGGAATTCCAAGTGAGCGTGCTGTTGAGGTAGGTAATACTATTGAAGATATGTTACTTCAGTATCTTCCAAGAGCTCTTACAGAAAGTAAAATAATTGAGCTTTTAAATTTAGAATCTAAAAAATTTCTACTACTCACAATTCATCGACAAGAAAACACTGAAGATTTGTTAAGACTTCGTAATATTTTAGAAACTATTTTTATTAGTGCAAAAAAATTTAATTTAGATATTGTTTTTCCTATTCATCCTCGAACCAGAGATATAATCAACAAAATGAATCTAAGTATTCCATCTAATCTTCATTTGATTGACCCTGTTGGATATTTTGATTTTGTTAATTTGCAAAAAAATGCTAAAGTGATTGCAACAGATTCTGGTGGTGTTCAAGAAGAATCATGTATTTTAGGTGTACCTTGTGTAACTTTACGAGAGAATACTGAAAGACCAGAAACGATTCGTTTGGGGGCAAATGTTTTAGCAGGAGTAACTCCCAAGCTGATTCATGCGGCTATAGAGATGCAGTTAAATAAAACTCTAGAGAAGGCATGGGAAAGTCCTTATGGACGCGGCACTGCCGCTCCTAAAGTAGTCACTATGTTGATAAATAATTTAAAATAATAAAAATTATGCTGATCGACTTAATAGTTGACCTTTTTCTGATTCTTTAACACCTTGTAAACTCCAAAGTTCGCTTTCCATTATCCGGCGTAAAATTTTGCCAGAAGCCTCTTTAAGAATTACAATGCGTTTGTTTTCTTTTATTTCAGCAATCACTTCAAGATGATTGTCCTTTACAACTGGCAGTCCTCGCAAGTGTTCGAGTGCTTGCTCAAATTGTTCATCAGTCATAGGCGGATGCTGCTTTTCATTACCATCATAAGCAGCCTGACCGTTACCCTCTCGGTCTGATGTTTTTTCTGAACTGATTGACCGTTCAACCCTCTCCCTGTTTATCACAGGAAGAGGGTTAATTGGTTTGCCAATGCCTTTTAGATCCATGGGTATATATTCGGATCTATTAGTTCAAAACTTTATCCAATTAATTTTAATGCCATTTGTGGAGAAGCGTTAGCCTGGGCTAAAGTACTTACTGATGCATTAAGTAAAATGTTATTTCGAGTTAATTCTGCAGTTGCAGCGGCCACATCTGTATCTCTAATTCTAGAATTTGCAGCGGCAATATTCTCATAATTAACAGCTAGATTATCGACTGTCGATGAAAGTCTATTTTGTAAAGCACCGAGGTCAGATCTGAATCCATTCGTTCGAACCTGAGCATCATCGAGAGTCATTAGAGCTTCTTGTGCTCCTTCTTTAGTTTTAAAATCAAGACCTGATATTCCAAGATTTTCGACGGTAGCGTTAGTGTGTTCTGCATCGTAACTAATACGATCAAGTTCAGCATTGTTATTGATACCAACCTGGAAATCAAATTTTACTCCAGTTCCATCGATGAGATTGACACCTCCAAAACGAGTGGTTTTAGAAATTCGATCTGCTTCACTTACTAATTGAGTTACTTCATTATTGATAAATCCACGCTCTCTTTCTCCTACTGTATCGGAGGCAGCTTGAATTCCGAGTTCTCTTAAACGTGTCATGATATTTGAAATTTCGTTGAGACCACCTTCGGCCACTTGAACCATCGAAATACCATCGTTACTATTTCGTATGGCTTGTTGAATACTACGTGAACTGGATTTTAAGCCTTCACTGATACTTAAGCCGGCAGCATCATCAGCTGCTTTTGTGATTCGGCTTCCACTTGATAATTGTGCGAAACTTTTTGAAATATCTCTTTGAGCTCCAGACATACTTCGTTGAGCATTAATAGATGCTACGTTTGTTGAAATTCTCATTCCCATGGTGACCTCCCTTTGGTCTTATTATTTTAGAGACTAGGCCGGTACCCTACTGACCTTGCCTCTGTTGGCATTTCGCTGAAACTATTTCAGCGTGGCTGGTTAATCAATCGGCGAGGTCTAAATTACCTTTAGTCGTGAAACCAAAATCTAGACGAAACTCCGATGAAAACTCGACGAAGGACAATGAATTCTGGAGGTAAGAAGAGTCTGCATCACTACAAAGGTCGTAGTTTTCAAGACCTAAATCGTGGGTACTTTATTCTACTATCGATGGTCCCATCGAGGTAGAGATAGACGAGATGGGACCAAAGAATGTTGAAGTTGAGTTAACTCACACTAAGGCTGGTGAAGGCTAGACACAAAATCCGCTCTAGACTTATGTTTACGCCATATTATTGACAAGCCAATCAGAGAAAAATAGTTTATTCTTATATTGTGTTGTGGATATTAAAGACGTCAGGAGGACTTCTTCATGCCAGCGATAAGGATGTTAGGTATGGCTTCAGGATTACCTCCTAATATAGTTGAAACCATAATGGAAGCAGAACGAATTCCAATCAAAAATCAAGAAGCTAATAAAGAAAAAATTCAATCGCGATTAAAACTGGTTCAAGATTTAGAAACTAAAATAACAGATATAGATAAATCAGTGGCCGAACTGGTTGGTACACGTGGTTTCATGAACAATAAATTAATTAGCGGTGATCCGAATATAATCACAGGAAGTGCTGATCCAGATGCTCCTGTAACAGGAACCTGGAATATAGAAGTCATGCAATTACCACAAAAGGCAGCTGCCGTTACTAATGGATTTCCAGATCGCGATACAACTGAAGTGGGTGTTGGGTATATAAAATTTGATACTCCAGATGGCACAAAAGAGGTTTACATTAGCGGAAAAAATACCACTTTGGATGGAGTAGCAAGTTCAATTAATGCGTCAGGAGTAGGGTTAAGAGCTGCTGTGATAACAGATCGATCAGACAAAGAAAATCCATTTAAATTATTAATATCAGGTTTATCCACTGGAGATGATAAGCAAGTATCATTTCCAACAGTCTATATGTTAGATGGAGATCAGGATTTATTTTTTGATAGAACAAAACCTGCTCTCAATGGTAAAATTAAAGTTGATGGTTTTGATTTTGAAGTTGCAGAAAATACAATTCGAGACATCATACCAGGTGTAACGTTAGAACTTCGGCAAGCGTCTCCAGGGAGAGAAATAACAATTAGTGTAAAAGAAGATGCAGAAGTCATTGTTGGAAAAATTGAAGAATTTGTAAAAGGTATAAATGGAGTTCTCAGCTTTATTCAGCAACAAAACGCATTAACTGAAAAATCAGATACTTCAAAAACATTAGGTGGAGACAGTTTACTTCGTTCGATTGAATCGCGATTTAGAAATTTAGCACAAGCTCCTTTGTTTGGAATTGAAGGTTCAATAAAAAGGCTGAGTGATATTGGAATCAGTTTTCAACGTAATGGTGTTTTGCAATTTGAAAAAAAGAAACTCGACTCTGTGTTAGCTAAAAATGCTAAAGACGTTGGTACATTTTTGGCCGGAGATGGCTTTTCGGTTGGATTTGTTCCAACACTAAGAAGGGAAATTGCCAATTTCACTAATCAGGCTTTTGGTCCTTTAGCAAATAGAAAAAAAGGACTGCAAGATAAAATAAATAATATCAATAAATCAATAGAGAATAAGGAAAGATCCTTAACTCGAAAAGAAGAAGGACTTCGACGTCAATTTTCAAATTTAGAAGAAAAAATGTCAAAACTTCAACAGCAGGGAGCAGCAGTAGCAGCTATCGGAGGAGGTGGTGGAATGCCGAAGATAGGACCAGGATAAACGAATTAATTTTAATACGATATTAAATGAATTAATTTATTAAAATTTATTTAGTGCGGATCCACAATAACTAGCCTTGTTTTGAATTATTTTTAAAATAATAATAAAGAAAGTGTAGGAGTAATTATCACATGAATAATAATGCATATCAAAAATATAAAAATACAGCAGTGACAAGTGCTAGCAAAGAAAAAATTTTATTGATGTTGTATGAAGGTGCAATTAAATTTGTGAAAAGAGCAATCAAAGCTTGTGATGATAAAAGTATAGCGGAGCGTGGTCTCAATATTGGAAGAGCTTGTGATATAATAATGGAGCTAAATAATACACTTGATCATAAAGTTGGAGGAGAAATAAGTACGAATCTAGAAAAACTCTATACATTTATAACTGACCAGTTAACCAAAGCAAATATTACAGGTGATCCTAAATATTTACATGATTCACTCAAAATTTTGGAAACTTTAAATGAGGCCTGGGTCCAAGCTGTCGAAAAGCTCAAAAAAGGAGAGGAGACATCTCCACATGAAAATCAATCTTCCTTGGTATCGCTTTCAGCTAAAAAATAGAAAATGGAATCAAAAATGATTCTAGAACTTCTAAATGAAAAAAAACATTTTTTAATTGAATTTAATAAATTTAATTCGGTAGGAATTAGTAATTTTCAAAATAATAATTATGATAAAATTGATTCATTTTACAATGGTAGAGAGAATCTCCTTGAAATATTAAAATATATTGAAGAAAAAATTGAGAATCAAAACAATATAAAAAATGATTCTACTGGGAATTATAGTTTAGGTTTTCAGGATGAAAAAATGATTGCTTTTGTAAAGCTAGAAATTAAAGCAATAACACATGAAATATTAAATCAAGACTTGAAGATACTATCTTTGATTGAAAATGAAAAATCATCTATTATTAAAGAACTTCAAAATATTAATAAAAATAAGAAAAACTTTGGTTCTTATAAGACTAAAATAAATCAACACCAAATTGATGAAGAAGCATAAAGTATATTTTTTGTGACTTACCAGCTCCTATGTATATTTAATTTAACTTGAAACTCTGTTTAGCTTCAGCCAAGCCTTGCTCGCCTTTGGATCCGCTCCGATTTTTTTTATCGATGTTTCTTTTGATTTAGATAAACATTAGAGCTGGCAAGTGTCTATTTTTTCCGAGTCGTCGTCAATTCACTGACATATTGAATACAAATTTCATACGGCAATTATTTGGCACCAAACTCGACTAATTAGCAATTTAGGTCAAATTAATTAAATGCTTTGAGTGTATTTTAGTTAATAATTTTATAAGTAGACTTAAGCCTCAATGGCATCTCGATTGCTATATATTAAAATATGTAAAGTTTGTTAGCTTGAATTTATCATAAAATAATTTCTGTTTCGCAAATTTTAGACAATAAAGTGACTTCAGAAGTTAGATACAGAGTGAGACTGTATTTTCGTAAGTCGAAATGAAAATTAAAAGTGCTAAATATTTTGAATTATTTAGGCAACGAAAGTGACATTTGAAAGGATTAGAAAAATGATTGAAATTTCGAGATTTGAATCTGCAAGACAATTACTACTTAAAAATAATGAGATGTATTTAGCCAATTCACTTTTAGCCAGTGCTTTGCAAAAAAATCAATATAATGAACAACTAATATTTGAATTAGGCGAAAGTTATTTAGAAGTTAGTAATTTTGAATCTGCACAAAAATGTTTTCAGCATTTAAAAGAAACACTCAATAACTTTGAAACCCATTTTTACTACGCTAAGGCTTGCGAAGGGCTTAAGCAAGCGGAACAGGCACGTGAAAGCTATTTAGATGCATTACTATTACCAACAGTCGATGAAAAGCTTTTATTTGAAGCGTATAAGAATATTGGTAATATTTATTTAAGAAATCAAAATATAGAAATTGCAGAAGACTTTTATCATAAAGCTTATTCACTTAATTCACAATCAGCGCCTTTAATGGTTAATCTTGGAACGCTAGAACTTCAAAAATCAGATTCATCTGGCGCGATTGAACGTTTCAGAATGGCACTTAAAATTGATCAAAAATTTTCACCAGCTTGGGTTGGGTTAGCCTTGTCATATAATCTTTTTGGTGATTTTCAAATGGCATGGGCAAGCTTATTGAGATCAGTCGATTGCGATTCACGTAATAGTACAGCTCTTTTGCTTATGGCACAATGGTGTATCAAGAATGATTCAATTCCTCACACTCTAAATGTTCTCATTAAATATTTTGATCAAGGATTTTTTGACGCACATTTAAGTCTAGCGTTTATAGAACTGTGTATTCATTCCAATAATTTTGCACTAGCGAGATGGGAGCTAGAGCGATCTTTACTTTGGGATCCTAAAAATCAAGAAATACTACAATTTGATGGAGTTTTACGACAACATGGATTCTAGAATTATTAAATCTTGGATTCGATTTGTTGAACCAAATATTTATAACACTGATAAAGTTGTCATATTGGGTTTTGGTACCGGTCAACATATAATAGAGTTTCAAGAAAGATTTCCAAATATCGAAGTTATAGTAGTCGATCCAAGAAAAATAAAGATGGAAGAAATTGTCATTCAACCCTTTTCATCTTTTCAATATGTGAGTACATTTGAAGGAGTATTAAAACTACAAGCGTCACTTAAGTATTCAAGTCTTCCAATACCAATTTTAGATTTTAGGCCATGTTGGAATCCCTACAAAGCATTTTTTGTCTGGACAGAAGCAATTCTTAAAGGTGCTGTAGATTTACAGGAATGGCATAATTCACCATCTGAATTTATAATGGAAAGTCTTTTTATATGAAGACCTTAGCTATTTCTTTACATCGTTTAGGTGATTTGATAATGCATGCATACGTTTTAAAATCATTGAAAGATGAAAAGGGAAGATCTGTAAATTTACTTGTACATCCTTTTTATAATCAAATTAAATTTATTTTTCCGTTTATTAGTGATGTATTTATTTTTGAAAGAGAATATTGTCAAAAATCTATTGGAGAAAACTTATTTAATAAGAACTGGCCTTATCAACATATTAAAAATCTAGTAGAAAAAATTAACTCGAGTCAATTTGATCAAATTGTGGATTTATCACAATCTGATACGAGTGCAAGATGGATGAGTTTTTTAAATGCTAAACAAAAAATTGGAGTTACATATGACCCAAAACTGCAAAACAAAATCCATTGTTCGGATAATCAATGGATACATTATCTCCATTCCACTTCGCAATCTGAAATACATTTTATCGATTTATTTAAAAAGTCATTAGATTTAAGTCTTACTATTTTACCTCCAGTTTCAAATAAAAGTTTGAATTCCAAATTAATTATTTTTCAAACGCTAACAAGTGACATTAAAAAAAATTGGCCACCCCAAAAATGGATCCAGTTATTTCATAAGCTTTTAAATAGTTTCCCGGAATTTGAATTTAAAATTTTATCGAGTTCAAATGAGTTTGCTTTATTAAAATCAACGTATTCAGAATTTAATGGTGCTATACCAATTATTGTCACGAATATAGAGGAAACGTTCAAAGTTTTACAAGAATCCCACCTTATCGTTACTTTAGATACTGCGATTAAACATCTTGCAAGCTGGGCTGGAGTTTCGATAGTTGAACTCGCTTTAGGAAGTAGTAATCCTAAAGAAACTGGTGCTTATCAGGATGGTGCTATAATTTTAAAAACTCAAGTTCCATGTTCGCCTTGTCGTCACTCCAATTTTTGCTCGCAACCGTCTTATTTATGTCACAACGATTTATCGGTCGAATCTGTTTTTGCAGCAATTCAACTCCAGCTCACGTTAGCTAGAGAAAAAAAATCAATAGAAAATAGCTTGGAGAAATATCATTTGATTACAGAATTTATTAAAATGCAAAAAAACAATAATTATTTAGCTCCAATTCATTTTGTTGAAACTTCTGAAGAGGGTTGGTGGTCATGTAATTCCATATCTAAGTACGAAAAAGGAGATTTTTATGAAAGAAGAACTAAAAAGTCAGTTGAAGTTGATTACTAAGCGAATTGATAAGCTTGCCAAAGAAAGCCAGGCTAAGATTGGATTTAATACCCAAACATCAAGATTAAGGCTTCTTGCAGAATTAGTGCGAGAGCAAGCAGATAATCAAGAAATTGTTCGAAGGACTGATTCGAAATCTCTTTAGATTTAAAAGTGCTGGTAATTCTATTTTATTACGGTTTTGAAGAAATCATTCCCTTTATCATCAATTATGATAAAGGCAGGAAAATCTTTGACTTCGATTTTCCAAATTGCTTCCATTCCTAACTCTTTGAAATCAAGAACTTCAACTTTGGTGATACATTCTTTTCCCAATCGAGCGGCAGGTCCTCCAATAGAGCCTAAGTAAAATCCACCATGTTTGCGACAAGATTCAGTAACCTGTAAACTTCTATTGCCCTTACCTAACATAATCATAGAAGCTCCTAAGCTTTGAAATGAATCAACGTAAGGATCCATTCTTTCGCTGGTAGTAGGACCAAATGACCCAGAAGCGTAACCGGTAGGTGTTTTAGCTGGACCAGCATAATAAACAGCATAATTTTTAAAGTACTCAGGTAAAGATTTGCCCGCATTGATAAGTTCATTCAATTTTGAATGGGCTATGTCACGAGCTACTATCATCGGGCCATTGAGCATAACACGAGTCGAAACTTTGAGCTGGCTTAAAAGTGCTAAAGTATTTTTAATGGGTTGATTGAGATCAATTTGAATTGCTGAATCATTGTTATTGTCGATATTCTTTGGTAGAAATTGTTCTGGATTTGTTTCTAATTGTTCTAAAAAAATCCCATCTTTTGTAATTTTACCTTTAATATTTCTGTCGGCAGAGCAGCTTACTCCAATTCCTACTGGGCAACTTGCTCCATGACGAGGAAGTCGAATAACGCGAACATCATGGACGAAGTATTTTCCACCGAATTGTGCGCCAATACCAGTTTCTCTAGCCCATATCTCCACTTGCTTTTCCATTTCAAGATCGCGAAAAGCTCTACCACCTTCATTGCCAGTAGTTGGCAAAGAATCTAGATAACCAGTTGATGCATACTTTACGATTTTTAAAGTTTCTTCTGCTGAGGTACCACCGACTACCATAGCGAGATGGTAGGGAGGACAAGCCGCGGTACCAAGAGATTTCATGGCCTCTTTCGCAAAAGCTTCAAAACCTTTAGGATTCAAAACAGCTTTGGTTTTTTGAAATAAATAAGATTTATTTGCACTTCCACCCCCTTTGGCAACCATTAGAAAGTGATATTCATTTCCGGGCTGCGAGTAGATATCAATTTGGGCTGGCAAATTTGTGCTCGTATTTTTTTCTTCATAAAAAGAGAGAGGAGCCAGTTGTGAAAAACGAAGATTATATTTTTGAAAAGTATTAAAAACACCTTCAGTTAAAAAGGCAGTGTCATCTGAAAGAGTTAATACTTGTTCACCTTTTTTTCCAATAATAATCGCCGTTCCAGTGTCTTGACATGATGGAAACTCGCCTTCTGCGGCAATAATGGCATTCCTAATTAAATCTAAAGCAACAAATCGATCGTTTGGAGAGGCTTCAGGATCTACCATAATTTGACTTAGTTTGTTCAAATGACTTGTTCTTAAAAGATGTGAGACATCTCGAAATCCTTCTTCCGCAATCAGACTTAAACCTTTAGGATCTACTATAAGAAACTCACGATTTTGAAATTTGGTTGTAGAAACAAATTCTTTTGTCAGTAATTTGTATTGAGTCGTATCCATCGCTTTTTCATAAATTGGAAAATATTTAAATGTCATAAGTTTGACCTCTTCAAAAATAATTAAGATTGCTTACAATAACTGACCATGATTAAAAAATTACTTCATGGTCAGCATTTTCATAACAAACTATACGTATCCTTATTTTACCCATTCGTGCATTCAATGTACTAATTATTCATATTAAAACTGGTTCATTCTATAGAATGTCTATCAGTTTAAAGAAGAAATCTTTAGCAATACAAGATTTAATTCAATAATTAACACTAAATTTAAAAAGAGTTGTTTCTTTTTTGACTGTTATCCTTGCAATTTATCTTCGTACATGCTGGATTTGGCTCAAAACTTTGCCTTAAATATCAATAAATTAATTTCGCATTGTTATTTTTGGTATTTCTTAAGTAACACTTATTAGATTTGAATTCTTGGGTAGGTGCTTAATAGCTATTATAAAAAATGGCAGAAATGAATTCTGCCATTTTAATCCATTTGCGTATTTTACTCAGATTTATAATTGTGCTTAAAATCTCACCTGAATGTTAGAGATTAATAGCAAGAGAGTCGAGCGTAGGAATTCTCTCGAGCTGAAGCAACTCTTCGATTATGTCCACAAAAATAAACTACTTGTAAATCTTTGACCACTCTAAAGTCAGGATCACCACAAAGACTATTGCTTGCATAGACATCGCAATCGGTTTGTCCATCACATCTGTTAGCAATAACATTGGTTGGATCACACCAGTTGCGACGAGTTCCATAAGTAGCTTGGTCAACGTAAATTTCTCTGTTATGGTTACGTCCGCCACAATCAATTTGTTGGGTTTGGTTTTCGGGAATTGAGATATTATATCTTTGTCCAAAACATAGATATTCTACATATAACACTTTTCTTACTCTAAAGTGTGGATCACCACAAAGATTGTTACTTGAAGTAACGGCACAAGAATCGGTATTATCGCAAAATCGAGCGACTGCATAGGTCGCATCACAACTACGAGATCCTGAACTGTAATTAGCGTTTAAAATTTCAATACCTCTAGAACGATGTCTCTGTGCATAAACAGATGTTGTTGATATAATGATGCTTGTAAAAACAAGGATGGATTGAATCCAATTTTTCATACTTTATTTTCTCCCATATAATTTTGTTTTTGATTAGTTTATCTAAAAAAGTAACCTATTAATTTTTTAGAAATCAAATTAAGCCATACAACAATTATTGTAAAAAAATCAATTTCACTGATTAAAAATAAAATTTATTCATATTGATGGACACTTAGTGTCAATAGAACAGTGTTACGACACTAAAAATTAATTTATATGGACCACATAGATCAATTTGAGACAGATCGGAATAAAACCGAAATATAACGGGATACCTATAAAGTTTAAACTTTGGTCTATTAAAGTAACGAAAAGAAATCAAAATTAATTAGAAATAACTCAAACAAATCAAATAATTTCTCATGTTTATCACTATTTGTCCGATAAAGTAGGTATGAGTAGAAACGGTATTTTTTTAATTACCACTTTATTGACGATGTTATTTTGGCAATGGGCTTTTTATGAGTTTAAAGGTCATTACAGTGGTTTAACTGATGCTCGTATGGAAATTAATGCACTTCAAGAAAAAATATCCAGAGCTCAAATTAAAACTGAGCTGACACAATATCAGTTTGATCTATTCAAGCAACAGATTACAGCAAAAATTCCTGAAGTTATCGTTGGTTTAAATATGAATCGTCAAAAGGAAGGACGAGGCATAGCTAGTTTACTGCAAAAACCAAACGAGGAATATTTAACATTAATTCAATTTGATACTTCAATCGAAGAGATGAAGTCCTTATTCGAAGATCGAAAATATCAGGATGTCATTAGAAAGGGTAAGGTGATTTTAGAACAAAATCCTATAAGCTCATCATTACCATCAGTTTATTTTATGCTTGCTGAAAGCTATTTTCAAGTAAATCAATTTGATTCATGCTTTAGTATTTCAGAACAAATGATCAGTTTGTTTCCAGAGAATCCTAAAACTGGATATGTTCTATTAAGAGTTGGAATTTTTTTAAAAGAAAAAAATAGAATTGAAGAAGCAAAAAATATATTTTCTCTTGTTAGTAATGCTTTTAACAAAGAAAAAAACTTAAAATATCAATCGGAGAAATTACTGGCAAACTTATCTAGCACTGTTGGCGGTAATGAATGAAGGTAATCCGAATTTTAGCAATATTAGTTTCATTTGTTATTGAAGTTCGAGTGAAAGCCGTGCAGCAAGAACCAAATCATTGCATTTCTAATAAAAATGAAGAATGTACACTATTTTCAAAGAATACATCATCAATTCATACTCAAACACTTAAATTAACAATGATGAATGGAACTGTCTTATACCGAAGTCAAAAAAAAAAATGGAACTTAATTACTGGAACTATTCGCATTAGTAATCAAAATAATAGTAATATTAAAATCCAAACTAAAATTGGAGCTGTAATACTTGAACCGGGAATTTTTTGGCTAAAGTGGTCAACAGATAAGCTTTGGGTTATCTCACTTGAAGGTACAGCACATCTAGAATTAATTTCAAACTTATTAAAAAATAATATTCTGCCAGAAGGATTTGCAAATTGGTATACATTGATTAATTACAAAAATAGTAACTATCAAGGCATTCCGCGTGCCATTAGTTTAAATTCAATATCAGATATCATTCCAGATATAATTAAACATAAGGATAGGACCCTGGTCGAGTCCAAAGAGTCTAGGTCGATTTCTCTCGCCTCGAATTTTTATCACGATGTTGTGCAAATCGGTGAGGACTACGAATTTAAATTACAAAATACGATTGAAAATATAAATCTTAATTACATAAAGACAGAGAAAGAAGCCGAGGTGCTTTTCAGAGAAAAGCACCTTAGTCCAATAGACTTAAGTAATTCATTAAACGAAGATAATAATTAGGACCAGACAATTTTATTTTTTGTTGGTATTGTAAAGATTGTATACAGCTCGAACTTTTCGAAGTGAATGATCATTTTGAAAATTAAGTGTTAAGGAGCTAAGGTGCGAAAAAGCTAATTAGCTACAAATGTCTTTCTCAGGAGGAGAGAGTGTCTAGTGTAAATAATGAAGGTCGAAGAGATGATGCCGTTCGTCGTGTAAAAGATGAATATTATTCTAAAGAAGCTGAGGACACTAGAAAGCATAAGGCTGAACTACGGCGCATGACAGAGCAATATCAAAAAGAAATCGAAGATTTAAAAAACGAACATGCTGAAAAAGTTAAACAACTTGAAGGATATATGACAAGTCGTTTAAGCCGACAAGAACAAGAACAGCAAAATCAAATGCAAGACATGAGAGATATGTATTCTCAACAATTAAGAAAACGTTTAGAAGAGAGTCAAACTATGAGGCTTGAACAAAAACAAGCCTATGAATCTCAAATGAACACTCAAAAGAATGTGTTTGAAAACCAAAAATCACGCCTAGAAAATCAGTTTGATAGTGAACTAAAAAGTAAAGATGAAGCCTTTCAAAAATATGCTCAATTCGCTCGTGAAGAAGGGGATAAAACATGGGAAGAAAGACGGGGTAAGCTTCAGAAAAGTACACAAGAGCAGCTTCAGCGGGAAAGAGAAAATCATAATAATCAATTGTCAAATATGAGTCGACAATTAACAGAAGTTAAAAAATCAAAAAAATTGGAGACCAATCAATTGAAGCAACAGAATGAATTTGATATTAATCGATTAGAGTTAATAACTCGTCAAACAAAAGAAAATCAGGAAAAAACAAATGCGGCAGTTCATGAGTCAATGAGTCAAGAGCATCAAGAGCAACAGAAGCTTATGAAAGAAAAGTTTAGAAATGAAGTTGATCGAAAAATTGCGGCACTCGATGATTCTCATCAAGACTTCAAGCAATCAACAAGTGAAAGAATTAACCGGCAGATTTTAGCTCTTAAGTCTGATTTGAAGAACGAAAAAAATGAACGTGTCATTGCAGGGAACTCAATGATTCAACAAAATGAATTAGAAAAAAAGCATATCGTGCAAGATTATGAGAAACGATTGATTAATGAACGAGATCAAAAATCTCAAGCACTTGAATCAGTAAAAACGGAGATTGATTCTGAAGTGGATAAAGCCGTTAAATCAAGAGATCGATTATTGAAAGACTTATCGGACACGAGTTTAAGGGAAAGAGAGTTAAAGAGATCGCAAACGGCAGCACAGATGTCGCAAATGAAAAATGATATGAAATCAGTAGAAGATCATGTCACTCAACGGGCAGACTCTAAAGTGAATCGAGCCAATGAATTGGTACGTCAAAATAGTGAAAAATTACAAAAATATTATGGTGATAATTTAGACCTTATTAAAAAAGACTTTATGAAAGAACTCAATAATGAAAGAATTCGTCACGTAGAAGAAAGATCTGAATTAGAAGGTCGCTTAGAAAAAAAGGTGCGTGACCGAGAAAAAGCAGTAACTCAAGAGCTAGAGAATAAAATTATTAAATATGAAGATCAAATTGAAATGCTTAAAGACCAATTTGGTGATGCATTCAGAAGACAAGATGAGGAGTTTAGGTTAAATCTTCAAGCTCGAGAGCGAAATCACAAAGATGCGATGAAGTCGCTTGAGATGAAGTATCAAAATCAAATCCAACAAACAAAAGATACAGCGAATAATGAGATGGACTCTTTGGAGCGTAGACATCGAGATGAAATGAATCATTTATCACAAAAAATAAATGAAAAACAAAGAAGAGCATAAAAAATTCGTATTTCAATGAGTCTTATTTAGTTTAATGAGAGGATCATAAATTATGTTAGCGGATCGAAGGGTTAAAATCGTTGCCACAATTGGCCCAGCTACCTCCAGCGAAGAAGCTCTTGAAAAGGCAATACGAGCTGGTATGAATGTGGCACGATTGAATTTTAGTCATGGTCAACATGAGGATCATTTAAAAGTTATAAAAAGTATTAGAAAATTATCGAAAGACCTTCAAGCACCGGTAACAATTCTTCAAGATTTACAAGGTCCTAAAATTAGGGTAGGCCGATTTAAGGATGGACAAATTACTTTAGAGTCCAATGAAAAAGTTAAAATTACAACCCGAGATATTTTAGGAGAAAAAGGTTTAATTCCATCTGATTTTAAAAATTTACATCTCAGTAGCAAACCAGGGACAAAAATATTGCTCGACGATGGTTTGTTGGAGCTGCGAGTCGATTCTGTCGACGGACAGGATATAAACGCTACAGTCATTTATGGTGGAGTTTTGAAAGATCGAAAAGGTATGAATGTGCCGGGAGCTTTTTTGGCCGTTGAGTGCATGTCAGAAAAAGACCTTAAAGACCTAGCTTTTGGAATTGCCAATGATGTTGATTATATTGCATTGAGTTTTGTTAGACAGGGTAAAGATATCAGAAAGCTTCGAGAAATCATTCAACAGAATAAATCAGAAGCTAAAATTGTAGCAAAAATTGAAATGGTTGAAGCCTTAGAAAACTTAGAAGAAATCGTGCGCTTGAGTGATGCTGTCATGGTCGCAAGAGGAGACTTAGCCATAGAAGTTGGTCAAAGTGTCTTACCTGCTAAACAAAAAGAAATTATTTTGATTTCAAATAAACTAGGTAAACCAGTTATCACTGCTACTCAAATGCTGGATAGTATGATTGAAAACCCTAGGCCTACGCGAGCTGAAATTACCGATGTTGCTAATGCTGTTTTAGATGGGTCAGATGCGTTGATGTTATCGGCTGAAACAGCGAGTGGAAAATACCCATTTAAGTGTATTAGAACCATGCATGAAATCATCTGTGAAGTAGAAAGAGCTGATAAAAATTATTATCACTTATCGCTTGAGAGTGATATTTTATCTGCAGCAGCTTCAATTGCTGCGAGTGCATGTGTTTGCGCACTGAAGCTCAATGCCAAAGCAATTGTTTGTCTAACAACGACAGGAAAAACAGCCCATATTATCTCCGGTTTTCGACCTAGATCTCGATTGATCGCTGTTACTAATGATCTCACTGTTTTGAATCGTTTAGAATTAACTTGGGGTTTGCAAACACTTCCAATTGATTCTTATCAGTGTATTGAAGACGTTATATCGCATGTCGAAAAAAGACTCATTCAATTTGGTTTAGCTAAAACTGGAGATAAAATTATTTTAACTTATGGTTATCCGGTAAGAGAAGGAATTAAAACAAATGCGCTTCAAGTGCATACTCTTAGAGGTGAAGCAATGGTGAGAGAAGAAGATGATAAAATTCCTCTTCGTTGTCGCAATGAAGCTTTATACTGAAGTTGCAAATAAAAGGAAGTCTATTGAGTATTTTTAAGTTTGTAATCCTAATTGGATTATTTTTTGTTAGTCGGGCTTTCTCTGCTTTTTCTAATTATAATTCGATTTTAATTGGTGAGCAATCAGCTGGTCTTGGTGGAGCGTATACGGCACTTTATGGAGACGCCTCTGGGGCACCCTATTATAATCCAGCCGGTTTAGCTTGGATGAGTGGAAACAGTTTTTCTTCATCAGTTTCAATTTATAAAAAATTTGATACAGTTGTTGGAAAAGATGAGGATCTAATTAAAGCTCCTCTAAGAGTGAATCGTGGATTTTTTCAATCCATACCATCTTCTGCAGGAAGTGTAATTAAAATTGAAGATTACAATGTCGGGCTGTCAATTGTAGTTCCAGATTATGACACCTTTAAAGGTGATATTAGTACGACAGCCACTAATACATCGACCTTGAGCTTTCTTGATGAATCATTATGGGTTGGAGGAACTCTAGCTAAATCCATCTCTGCCAATGAAACTGCAGGATTAACCCTGTATTATACGGCACGAAATTACAATCGCTCAGTTCAGGATCGAACTATCAATGAATCAACGAGTGATGCCAATTTATTTTCAGAAGAAAAAAGCATTACAGGAAACGCTGTCGTTGCGATCATTGGTTATCAAATCCATTGGACCGATCGCTTTTATATGGGAGCTTCATTTCGAACTCCTGGTTACGAAGTGGCTGGTTCGGGTTCCTACTTTAGAAATCAAATATCAGCCACGGGTGGAACCCTTAATTCTCCAGTAACAATTTCAAAACCAGCAATCAGTTCAAGCACGAGAATACCAGGTAAATTTTCACTTGGATTTGCCTATAGTTATGAGGATTTTTTAGTTTCCATTGATGGTTCAATTTACTCAGCAGAACGATATTTTGACTTCAGTGACTCAAATATTCGATCTAAAGTAGAGCATGCTGTTATGTTTAATGGAGCGCTGGGAGTTCAGTATTCTTATAAACCCTGGTTGATTTTTCGAACGGGTTGGTTCACGAACCTCACATCTCAAAAGAAAGTTGATATTTCAGACAAATATGGAGATCGAGTGGATCAATTGGGATGGGCTGCAAATTTTACACTAATTTCAAAAGAAAAAATTCATTTTACCTTTGGTGGTTACTATAATATTGGTCGCGGAAAAACGGTTCAAAGAATTGATCAGAACTATGAAATTATACCTAAAACCCAACAGGTATTTACAATGCTCGTTGCCACATCTTATTATTTTTAATTCAATTCCTTTTATTTTTGCTAGCCCTTCATTCTTGCCTCATAGGCTGAGGTTGTGACCTAAAGTGGGTAGGGATTCCTCTGTAAACCGGAAACCCAGTTAAGCCTCTTTTCGCTCGGAGTCTACCGACTCGGTGTGAATAAAGCTAACGACATAGAGAATTGAAGATAAGAAGTGAAAAGCATTAATTTTTAACTTGTAACAGATTAAAAAATTCGACATAATCCATGAAACTTCCAAATAAACGACTGCGGAAGGTGGTTTTTAAATCTAAATTTATTTAGAGTTATTGTTTTGGTCTCTGTTTTACAGAATTGAGATCTTTATTAGGTGAAATAAATAAGACTCCTTGTTAATAAGGAATCAACAATAACAAAAAATATTTCAAAATTTAAAAATCTTATTCCAAATAGTGATTTTATTTGAGAGTTAAACAATTTAACTTTTTCTGAGCTAAAGTTATGACTATTGTCCTCGCTCCCGAAAACTAAGCCGATCGCTTTTGCTAAAGTCGTTTCGGAAAATTAGAGTGACACTTTAGTCTAATAATGATGGTTCTGAAAAAATTTGAAGGAGAAAAATTTTATGTCAAGCGACACAACAACAGTCATCCCTGTATCAGAATATTTTGGAGAACTCACATTTGGACTTCGCCAAATGCGCGAAAAACTACCCAAAGAAGCTTTTACTAATTTGATGAGAACCCTTGATAAAGGGGATAAGCTCACTAAAGAAACTGCTGAAGTGATATCACAAGTTATAAAGGACTGGGGAGTTGCAAAAGGCGCCACTCACTTTTGTCATTGGTTTCAACCCATGACAGGTCTCACAGCTGAAAAACATGATGCCTTTATTACTATACAACATTCTAATTATTCAGAATTGAGAGTTATTGAAAGATTTACGGGCTCACAATTAATTCAAGGGGAGCCCGATGCCTCTTCTTTTCCAAGTGGTGGAATGAGATCCACTTTTGAGGCGCGAGGTTATACGGCATGGGATCCGACATCACCAATTTTTATTGTTACTGGTGAGAAGGGGCACACGCTCTGTATTCCCTCAGTCTTTTTTGGCTATCATGGTCATGCACTTGATAATAAAACTCCTCTATTGCGTTCAATGACGTCTGTATCAAAAGAAGCAACAGAGTTTCTAAGGCTCCTTGGTGATTTAGATTGTAAATCGGTTCAAACCACATTGGGCGCAGAACAAGAATATTTTTTAATTGAACGAGATTATGCCTTTGCTCGACCTGATATTATCATGACAGGTAGAACTGTTCTCGGTGCACCGGCTCCACGTGGTCAGCAATTAGAAGATCATTATTTTGGTTCCATTCCAGCTCGAGTGAAATCTTTTATGGAAGATGCTGAAATGGAACTTTTTAAATTGGGTGTTCCAGTAAAAACTCGTCACAATGAAGTGGCTCCAAGCCAATATGAAATAGCTCCCATTTTTGAAAGCGCTAATATTGCTGCTGACCATAACTCTCTCACGATGGAAACATTTAAACGCATTGCTATTCGCCATGGTTTGGTTTGTATGTTTCATGAGAAGCCATTTAAGGGCCTTAATGGTAGCGGTAAACATTGTAACTGGAGTCTAAGCAATGATAAAGGTGAAAATTTACTGGAACCTGGCACCACTCCTCATCAAAATTTGAGATTTTTAGCAGTTTGTGCGATTGTTTTAAAGGCTGTTCATGATCATGCTGATGTTTTAAGAGCGGCGATTGCTTCTCCCGGAAATGATCACCGTCTTGGTGGAAATGAAGCTCCTCCTGCAATTATTAGTGCTTTTATGGGTTCCTTTTTAGAGAAAATTTTTGATAGTATTGAGCAAGGACATGCAGCGCAAGCAACGGATGCATTGATCATTGATTTAGGTGTTAATCATTTACCAAAAATATCTAAAGATTATACGGATCGAAATAGAACGTCTCCCTTTGCCTTTACGGGAAATAAATTTGAATTTAGAGCTGTTGGAGCCTCAGCGAATGTTTCTGTGCCTGTATCAATTTTAAATGCAGCCGTAACTGAGTCATTTAAAGCGGCAACTAATCGTTTAAAGGATCTCATTGCTCAAAAAGTACCTCGTGATGAAGCGGTTATGCAATTAACTCGTATGTTGTTAAAAGAGTCTAGAGCCATTCGTTTTGAAGGTAACAATTATTCAACAGAGTGGAGAGAAGAAGCGGCACGCCGTGGTCTCCCCATTTTAGATAATAGTTATACAGCTCTAAAAGTATTGAAGGATCATAAGTCTGTTCAATTTTTAATTGATTCTAAAGTTTTAACGGATGAAGAGATACATGCCCGATACCATATTTTGGTAGAAAGACATGTAAAAACTTTATTAATTGAAATTGGAACATTAATTGAACTGACACGATCACATGTTTTGCCGTCGCTTGAAGCTCAAATAATTGAAACAGCGCAAGTTGGTATATCTCTACAATCAAATACCACATTAAAATCAATGGCGAAGAGTGCTCATGCCCATCGCATAGGTGAAATGGACGAAGTTTACTGTTCGATTATTACTTCATTGGATGAAGTAGAGAAGATTTATTCAACTATCGATGGTTTGCTTGATATTGAAAAGCAAATGCAGACCTTAGTAGAACAAGCTACACCAATCGTAAATAAACTACGAGATGCTTGCGACAAAGCTGAAACAATTATTAGTGCTGATTTATGGAAACTTCCAAAGTATAGAGAAATGTTATTTAGTAACACTTTGTCTTAAAATATTATTTAAAGATTTAGTTTACTATTAACTGATTCTGCTAAAAAAAGGCTAGTCACTGTCGCGACACTGACTCACTTTTAATTAACTTAAAAGTGGGTCAAAAGGCCGGGATTGTAGCCTTGTAATAGACACTTATAACAATCCTGTTTGCTTTTGCCGATCTTTCGTTTTTGCCCTACTCACATAGGCTGCGGCTTACCCTGGGTAGGGTTCCCTCCGTAAAGTGAATACCCAGGTAAGGCTCGACTCGCCCGGTGGCTGCGACCTCAGTATGATAAAAGAAAATGACATTGATTGTGGTGATTTTACTATAACTATGACAACAAATTAAAAAGTCTCTTTTTTAGTTAAGTTAGGACAGAGCATTTTTCAATAGTTTAATTCTCTAAAATAATATCTAAGGATGCTTTGACCGAAGAGTTAGAAGTGTTCGTATATTTTACACAATCTTTTGCGTAGGTTTTAAATATTTCCTGAAGAATTTCATCTAGCCAAGAAGGTGTCATTATTTTTACTCCTTCAAAATCCAAAGTAACTTGATCCTCATTATTTTTAATTAAGAAATTATTTCTAATAACTAGAGCAGCATCTCTACCCTCTGGTCGAGAGATGAGAGTATCGCCAAATTTTTTAATTTGAATAATCATTAAATACCTCACTAATAATCTTGTTACTACCAATAAAAATAAGTAAGAACGCCAGAATTTAATTGTTTTATATTTTCTAACTCGAGTGAGAAATGATCTTCTGGCTTTCCAAAATGAATTAATTCACCCTCAGATTTACAAGTTAATCCTAGATTACATTTTAAGATATTGCTTTTAACATATTTTAAACCATTTCCACGTTTTTCAGGAGCTCTACCTGTTATGATTTTTGTAAAGGCAATTGAGATATAATTTTTGTCTTCCTTAGTTAAATGATAAACTGCGGAGAGACTTTGCTTAATGCCCCGTCCTCGATCACATATCATGGCATAATTGGCTTCACGGACAAATAAGCATCCGGGTTCATCTTGCCAATAACCAAGATTATGATCAAAGCTATTATTACCAACCTCTCCTATGCTGGATAGTATCAAGTATAGGCACTCTTCTTTATGCGTTTGTTTTAAAATAGTCTCATAACTAGCTAATCTGCCATTAAGTTCAGATCGATTATGACAAAGATGAGAATTAATAAAACTAGTTTTAGTACCATTTAAGTACCAATTGAAAATTTCTTTAGATTGTTTCAATTCCATAGCCTACTATACTTCGTGACGTTAGTCTTGGCAAGGTAGAGTCGTTTTTATTCTATCTAGAGAAGCTCATATTACCGGAATTCAATCTAGTGGGTACTCAATTCTAGTTAAAAATTAAAAAAATTCTGATCTAGTCATTGTTAAAAGCACTTTCAATATTCGTAGTAAGTTGGAGTTTGTACTTAACAACGAAAGGCGCAAGTGGGTTAAATGGGGATTCACCTTGTAGTAGATAAGCTTCTCAGTTCAGTCTAGTCTGTATTTGATGTGTAAAGGTCCATATTTTCTTTAGTTCAATTCATATCTTCCGATTAAGATGTATATGGTATTAAAGGACCTTTTCTCCACCGAAATTAATCATTTACGATCCAAGGAACTTAATGTTTCTCTGGCGCCACCGAGTGACCGACTGTTGGCGAGCTTTTTTGATTTTTTATTTCATATACCATTTTTTTCATTAGCTAGTTTTATTATTTTGTATCGATTGAATTTACTTAAACTAACGATTGCAACGACATCTGAATTAATGGCTGTTGTTGCGCAATTAGTTTGGGTTGCGCTTATCGGTTCAATCGTTCTCAATTCAATTTATTTAAAATTCTGGAAAAAAACACCTGGTATGCGACTGATGAAACTCGAGGTGCGTTCAATTAATCAGAATAAGCTCACATGGGAGCAGTGTTTATTAAGGTCAGGAGTTTGGGCGGTTGAAGTTTTATTATTCGGTCTTCCGTTATTGGTCATCTTATCACATTCTCGTCGTCAATCTTTTCATGATCGAATTTCAGAGACTGAAGTCATCAGTCTTAAAATCTACGGTGCATTAAGCCCTCTTCCTGCTGAAAAAGCATTGGTTTCTCTAATAACAACGGCCTTGATAATGTTGGGATTAGGCTGGATGACGGCCTTTTTCTCACTCACTCAAAAAGGGATTCAAAATGGAAGTTTAGCACTTTCAGAATGGCGAGAACAAGGTCAACTTTGTTCACAAGTTGATGAAATTTCGACTTATTCCAATGTGGATCTTTCAAATTTATCGACTCGACTGGATTTTAGTATAGGGTTATTTATGCTCGAGCAAGTTGACAATCAATGCTTGAGTAAAGAAATTGAATTTGCTTTTTTCAAAAAAGTATCGAGTTCGTTAGTTTGGGTTGGGAGAGCCTTACTTTCCCCACTATACTCTGAAGAACGGACTAGTTATATCACTAAAGCTTGTGAAGGTGATTCACGTTGGTGTGCCAAATCGCTGCTTCATGAAAAAGCGCCTTTGAATGAAGCGATTGTATTAATGAATGAAGAAAAATCAAAAAATTTAGATAATAAAAATAACCTGTTATCATATATTGCTGCTAAGCTTATTTTATTTAATCGAATTGGTGCCAATACCTACTCCCAAAATTTAATTCAAATTTTACAAAATAAAGGAATTCGAGCTACGGGTTTAGTTGCAGAACATTTGAAAGTGATTTCGAGAGAGCATCCCGAAGAGTTATCCACAGCTTTAGCAACATTACAATCTGTGATGGTGGAGAAAGATTTTCTCCGACTCAATGCTGAAATCTGTCTACGTCAATTAGAAATGGGCTGTTCGTCTAAAATTAATGAATGCAAAACAATGACTTCTCTTATTTCAGCATATAAAAATGAGAGCCTTAATGATCTCACCATCAGCCGCGCTGTTTTTAAAGAGTCAGTTTGTTCAAATAAATTAGAAAGTAATATGGAGTATTGGACACTAATTAATAACAAAAGTTTACAAAAATTAATTCAAATAGCAATTGAAGTTGATAATGAAATGACACAATCCCAAAGTTTAGTTCGACTTCGTAATTTTGTACGTGATGAGTCTGAGACAGAGGAATTAAGATTTGATGCTTTACAACTATTAATCAGTAATTCCAATTATTCTAAAGATTGGTTATTGGTTTCGCAATATTGGAATCAATTACATTGGTCACAAAGTCTATATCTTTCGGCGTCTTCATGGATTATGAGAGAAGCCAAAAGGAATCGCCAAGATTCTCTTATTTTATCTATGGAAGCCACGGCCTCCAAAGTCCCAGGATTAAAATTAGATTGGAATTTATTGCAGCAAAATTTAACGAATAATCGAATTCCGGCATCATCTGAAAAGGAGAAATAATTTGATTTTTCCTTTTTGGTTAAAAATGACTCATTTTAAACGTGCCCCAGTTACTTTGATGTTAATGATTATATGTATATTTTTTTATTTAGTGATTCCAATGAAAAATGGAATTACGTTTCCAAATGAATTATCCAACAAAATTTCACAAAAAAACTTTATCAGTGTGCAATCTTATCTCTACGAAAACTATGTTAAGGAGAAAAGACCAAATGAATGGATATTTTGGGAGAAGAGATTTTTTGAAAGAAAAGACAATTTAAAAGGTTCAGAATGGGAAGACTTTTGGTTTCAGACATCTTTTAAAGATGGTGGTTTTTTAGAAACAATATTAAATTTAAATCAACATCCCGATCCGATTCGTTACGAAAGTTGGAAAAAAACATTTTTAGATTTTAAAAATTATCAGAAAAAAGATTTTTCAGGTTTATTTGGAATTTCCACTCAAGGATCCAAGTGGAGTTATTTTATAACCTATCAATTTATTCATTCTGGATTTTTACATTTATTTTCAAATATGATGATATTGGTTCTTTTTGGTGTTTTAGTTGAGATACAGTCAGGATCATGGATTTGTTTAATGTTGTATCTCATCGGTGGAATTGTCGGAGGTATTTTTTACAACATAACGACAGGAAGTAATATGGCTCCACTGATTGGAGCCAGTGGATCGGTCAGCGCTTTATTGTCTTTTTATTTGTTTACTGAACCTCGAAGTTACCTTCGATTCTTTTTTTTCTTTTTTCCAACAGAAGACTATTATGGTGATATTTACCTCTCGAAGTGGTGGTTAGTCCCCTTACTAATATTAACAGATATCAATGCCATACTGACCTATCCTGATTGGAGTTTAACCGTCGCTCACACAGCTCATTTGGGCGCAATTTTATTTGGAATTTTTGCCGCAGGATTAATAAAACTTTTTTCATATAAGATTCGATTGAATGAAACTTTATCTTGGGTTCCACACCCAGAAGAAATTCAACTTGTTAAAGATGATCCAAAATGGATGATCTAAAATCCAATGATAATTGAGATCCCAAAAAGAATAAAGAGAATCGACGCAATCAATCTAATTATTTTGAGTGGAATTTTATTATTAAATTTTTGACCAAAATACACAGCAAGTCCGTCAGCAACAAGCATTCCCAAAGTACTACCAATTGTCACCATTGTGGCACTCGCATATTTAGCTCCCAGAGCTAATGTAGCGAGTTGAGTTTTATCACCCATTTCTGCAAAAAAGAAAGCAACAGTTGTCGTTAAAAAAGCTCCCCATTTTGCTTCTTTTTTAAACTCTTCTTCTTTATCTGGAATTAAAATCCATAATCCAAATATTATAAATACAACACCGAGAATCCAAGATAAGAGTTGAGGGGCAATTTGATTTGAAAGGAGGGAGCCAATATAACTAGCCAAAGTATGATTTAAAATTGTTGCAACAAAAATGCCCAACATGATGGGTAGTGGTTTGCGAAAACGAACTGATAAGACCAATGCCAAAAGTTGAGTTTTATCACCCATCTCGCTAATAAAAACTAATAAAAATGAATTAAAAACAGCTTGTAAACCCACTCGTCACTCACTTTCTTTCTCTCTCTAATTTTAAAAAAATATGGAATAAAATTTCTATCGAAAAAAATTGCTTATTACAATTGAATCTTCACTAGAAAAAAGGATTTATTCATTGGTAGAATCGCTTGTGAGTTATTATTTAATGATGATTCTCAAAAAATAATAGAGTTTTGAATATAAAAGAGTGGTATGTATTTTGAAATGTACTACTTTTATTACTAAGTTTTATGAATAAAACTTAGTTGGAATAGCATTGCATTACCCAGATTTTTCATAGACATTGAAATTTGAATTAATTTTTCTTAAAAATCCTAATTATATTTTTAATGGTTTAAATTCATATACTCTTTGAAGAGACCTCGTGGTCTGAGAAGGAGAGG